>Ga0163152_10000915_pt1 | contig 48331 bp, 46 predicted proteins | sample OliLakLV19MP8IB2_FD_148635 | JGI IMG/M metagenome (GOLD analysis project Ga0163152, IMG submission 148635) | Freshwater microbial mat bacterial communities from Lake Vanda, McMurdo Dry Valleys, Antarctica - Oligotrophic Lake LV.19.MP8.IB-2 | ecosystem: Environmental > Aquatic > Freshwater >...
ATACAATCTGGCGTACTCCATAGCCGTTAAAAGAATGTCCGTGTGTTCGGTGCCGTAGTGCTCTGCGGTACGTTTGGCGAGTTCTGCATCCGTATTAAAACGCGCGGCACCTTCGGCTTCCGTTGCGTCAAAGCGAACCGTAAAGGTACGAATAGGTTTGGTGGCGTGCTGTGCCATGTGATGCAGAATGATGGACGAATCCATGCCTCCACTGAGATACATGCCAACCGGTTTGTCAGAAATCAGGTGATCACGTACGGCTTTGTTCATCAATGTGGGAAAGTCTGCCTTAAAATTTTCTTTTGATGAAAATTGGACGCTTTCTACGGTTGGTTGAAATGTTTCGCGCTGCTCCGTTCCATCTTTCCAGGTCAGAATAGTACCCGGTGGCAGCGAGCTAATGCCTTCACACAAGGTCTCTGGACCCGGAACATATTGAAGGCGCATATACTGAGACAGCGCCCGCATATTCAGTGCCGGCTTTTGCGGCAAAGCCTTCATGAGTGATCGCATTTCTGAGGCAAAATGGAGCTTGCCACCCTGTGTGCTCAAAAAGAGCGGCTTTATACCACTGGAATCTCTGGCTAAATACCAGGTGCGTGTGTTGGTATCGTACAAACCAAATGCAAACATGCCGCGCAGTTTTTTCACAAAGTGTATGCCATATTTCTCGAATAGCTTCAGCATCACTTCGGTGTCCGTTCCCGTTTTACAATGAAATCCTTCCCGGTCCCGCAGTTCGCGGTAATTGAAAATTTCGCCGTTATACACTATGACCAAGGTTCTTTTATCATTCCACATGGGCTGATCACCAATGGGGCGCGGATCCAAAATGGCTAAGCGTGCATGGCCAAGAGATGCACCATGCGTTGCCAGAATGGCATTACCATCTGGACCACGGTGAGAAAGCGCTTGTGTCATGCGTTTCATCCGTTCTGCATCTTCGCCTGCGAATCCAGCTATGCCACACATAGAGTAGGGTTGGGGTCCAGCCGTCGCTCTGCGGAGCTATGGCCGGCAAGTAGGGTTAGGGATTTTTAAACAGGTCCAAATGCTTTTGTATGTGCTGATCTAAACTGAATTCATCATCAATACGTTTTTTGCCATTCATACCCAATTGATTTGCGAGCACAGGATCTTTGAGAAGCGTGAGTAAGGCATGGGCGTACTCTTTGGTATCATGTGGATTCACAATATAGCCTGTTTGTTGATCCAGCACCGCTTCTGGTGTTCCGCCAAAGCATGTTCCTACGACAGGTTTGCCCATCCGCATCGCTTCTAAGTTAATGGTTGGAAAGTTATCCAAATACACAGAAGGGGTGGTAATAACAGTGCTGGCCGCATATGCAATTTGAAGTTCTTCATATGGCATCCATCCCATCATTTTTATGCGTGCCCTTAGTTCGGGTGTGATGTGTGTAAGTGAGGGTTCAATGCGTTCACGGTCGCCAGCTATCAAAAAAAATGCGGTCGGTAGTTCCCGGTATACCTGTTCTGCGGCTTCTAGAAATACATGAATGCCTTTATCAGCACTGATGCGAGCGCCATACAGGATGGTTGGCTCTTCTATATCTACTCGCCGACGAAATGCGTCCACTGTTTGTGGATCAGGACAGGTGAAAGGCGGAATACCACTTGGAATAAAGACGGTGTTTGTGATGCCATTTGCTTCCAAAAAAGATTGCATAGCATGCGTGTACACAATGACTTTCGTTCCAGTCTGTTTCAAAATGCGCTTTATTCTGCTGTTTCGGGTAGGACTGTATGCCCGCTTGGCTGCTTGTACATGTTCCCACCAATGCATGCGATACGGCTTGTCTGCTAGCGCAGATCGTTCGTATCGTTTGCCTGCTACGCGGCCGAATGACACAAGAAATGTATCATGGGCTGTCAAAAAAATATGATCAGTGGCTGATTGTACTGCACTCAATGCATGGTATCCCAAATAATTATGCACGTTGTGAGCGTGAGCAACATCTGGCCTAAATTCTTGAGCGATCTGGCGTATGCGCTCTGTAAGCACGCTGTGCTTGATGGACCGTCGATGTACATCGGAACCTACGGGGGCTTTGAAGAAGCTCATCACTTTCCCGCGCCCGTCCTCCCAAACTTCCTCATTTGGGCGTGTGCTGCTCTGGTGCGTGGTGATAGTTAAGATTTCATGCCCGCTTGCAGTGAATCCCGTTCGTAGAAAGTCTGTTACCACGGCAACTCCGCCGCGGGATTCGGGCAGGCAATCATCATTGAGTAGCAAAATGCGCATGGGAACAGCGTAACATAGTTTTTTGCCATCCAGATGGGCTGTTTTTGGTGTTTGTAGTTGCGATAACCGCTCCAAGCCGCCAAACTATGGCTGTGGCAACACAAGAATTCAGCATTATCCGTCAGCTTTTCCAGCTGCTTCGGCGCATCAATATTCAACCGTGGTACTTTGGAGTGCCTGTTCTGTTGGCTATTGCTGCTGCTTCGTTAGAAGGCGCATCCATTGGGTTGCTCATTCCCATGCTCACCGGTTTTTTGAGCAAGGATTATAGTTTTATTCAAGATATTCCTGGTCTGCGCTGGCTTGTTCAACTGGTTACAGGCAGTGAGCCTATGCGTGATAGAACCCTGTTCATAGTGCTGATTTGTGTGTTTGTGGTGGTTACGCTTCTCAAGAACATTCTCCGTTTTGGAGCCACAATCAGCATGTCATTTTTGGCGCAGCGGGCTGGTCATCATTTGCGTAAACAAATCTTCAATCGCTATTTGAGCTTTGGAAAACTTTATTTTGATCAAACCAATATTGGTCAGCATGCCACCACTCTTTCTCAATTTACAAGCCAAGCACTTGGCCCCGTCATGATGATCGATAAATTCATGCAGGCACTATTTTCTTTGATGGCTTACTTTGTGGTGATGTGGCTTATTTCCTGGAAGGTGACAGCAATTGCCATTCCACTATTTCTCATTTTGCATTTTGCTGTTCGTGTAATGGTGCTCCGCATTCAGCAGCTTTCCAAATCGATTGCAGCCAATACCATAGCGCTTGGCCAAAAGGTGATTGAAATTTTGTCAGTCATTCCGCTGGTCAAAGCATACAACACAGAAGATCTAGAGAGGACGCATTACACCCAGATCAGTGATCAAGCCGCGCGTTTGGAATTCCGGAAAGTTGTGTTCCAAAATCTCATTCGGCCACTGCAGGAAACCATCACACTCTTTGCTATTCTGCTGCTGTTTTCCATCATGCTCTATATTCTGGTGCGTGAAGGCCAGACAGCCGCAACATCGTTTTTGGTGTACTTCTATGTGATTGTCAATGCTACCAATAAATTTGGCGTACTAACTAGCTTTAGAGGAGATCTCGTGAATGCCCATGGTGCAGTGGAGAAAGTGATGTCAGTGTTTGATGATGACGATAAATTTGTTGTGAGCGAAGGCCGCCAGACATTCCCCGGTCTTAAGAAGCACATTCACTTTCAGAATCTCCATTTTTCCTATGATGATAAAGAAGTGCTGAAAGGAATCAGTTTTAGGGTTCACAAAGGTGAGCTGACAGCGCTCGTGGGTCCAACAGGTGCTGGGAAAACAACCGTCATCAATCTCATTCTTCGTTTCTACGATTGTTCTGAAAGCTCTTTGCTTATGGATGATACAGACATTCACGATTTTTCTGCAGAATCCCTGCGCTCTCATATGGCATTGGTCAGCCAAGAAACATTGCTTCTGCATGACACGCTCAGAAATAATATTACCTACGGCCAAGGCGAGGTCTCAGAAAAAGAACTTCAATCAATCATCCGGCGTGCCCGTTTGGAAGAATATGTAGAAGGGTTACCGCAAGGTCTTGATACACTCATTGGAGACCGGGGCGTCAAGCTTAGTGGCGGTGAAAAGCAACGGGTGTCCATCGCCAGAGCACTCTTAAAAGGTGCTGATATTCTTATTCTGGATGAAGCCACTAGTGCGCTCGATTCCAAAACGGAAATGCTCATTCAAGATGCCATTGATGATGCGATCAAAGGGAAGACGGCCATCGTCATTGCCCACCGGCTTTCTACTATTAAACATGCTGATAGAATTGTGGTGCTCGAAAAAGGGAAATGCGTAGAAGAAGGAACACTGGAAGAATTACTGAAGAAGAAAGATCGATTTTATGCCTACTGGGAGGCACAAAAATTTTCCTGATACATTCCTATGAGTTCACGTCCTATTGGTGTTGGCATTATTGGAACAGGGTTTGGATCTTCCGTACATTTGCCCGCATTTACAGCTGCAGAAGATTGCCGCGTTTTAGGTATCACGTCCCGCGATACCCTTCGCGCTCAGGCGGCGGCCGACAAGTTTGGCGTGAAGGTTTACCTTGATTGGCAGGAGATGATGGCGGACCCGGCTATTCATGCTGTAAGCATTGCTACGCCACCAGTTCCCCATCGGCAGATCATAGAAGCTGCATTGAAAGCTGGTAAATCCGTTCTCTGTGAAAAGCCATTCTGCCTTACGGTTGATGATGCAGCAGCCATGTTTACGCTTGCCCAGGAAAAAAACGTCACCCACGCACTTAATTTTTTGTTTCGTGAATTGCCCGCGTTTCAACTGCTCCAGGCAAAGGCCAAAGATCCCGCGTATGCACCAAGACATATAGAAGTGCGCTGGGTGGTAGGAAGTTGGGCAGACCCGGCTCGCCTGTGGTCTTGGCACAATGATAAAGAACAAGGCGGTGGTATTTTAGGTGCACTGGTGGTGCACGCGATGGATTATCTGGAATGGATGTTCGGCCCGCTTGCGCGCGTTTCCGCCCAGCTTGGCACTGCCATACCTAGCCGATTAGATCGTGATGGAACAGTGCAACCGGTAACGGCGTTTGATCATTGTCATGTGCTTGGCGTGTTTCAAAGTGGCGCCTCGCTCACATGTACCGTTTCCAATGTGGCACCAGGCGGAACGGGTCACCGCATAGAACTGCATGGCGCGCAAAAAACCATCGTTGTGAATAGTGATACGGTGCAGGATTACGGCAAAGGCTTTCATGTCATGGAGAGACCTATAGGCTCGCTTGAATGGCAGGATATTTCACCCACGTCACCACCTGACCTCAGCGAAGCAGATGGCCGTATCGCGCTTATGAAACCGGTAGCAGCGCGGTTTATACGTGCCGTGCGTGACGGAAAAACAGACTACGCGCCTTCTTTCCAACAGGGCTATAGAACCCGTTTACTTATAGATCTTATTGAACAGGCACATTCTACCGGAAGGTGGGTGGACATTCTCTCAGCCTAAAAATATAGTGCCTTCATGAACGCAGATTTTGATGTTCTAATTGTAGGCGGATTTGGCCATGTGGGATTACCACTGGGTATTGTTCTGGCGGATAGCGGCTTAAACATAGCTCTGTATGATATTGATACCAGTAAACGTGCTGGTATTGAGGCTGGAAAGATGCCGTTCATTGAATATGGTGCAGAAGAGCTGCTGCCCAAAGTTATGGGGAAAACACTCCATGTGAGTACGGATATTGCGGATACCAAGCGATCACGCATCATTATTATTACGGTTGGAACCCCGGTAGATGAATACTTAAGCCCCAAAACACGGTCACTGTTTGATTTGGCTGAAACGTTGGTACCACACCTCACATCTGAACAGTGCATTCTTCTCAGAAGTACGGTGTACCCGGGAACATCAGAATACCTGGCTGATTTTTTCCGTGAACGCGGCGTTCCTGTGCATCTTGCCTTTTGTCCCGAGCGGATTGTGCAAGGCTATGCCATTCAGGAGTTGAAAGAATTGCCGCAGATTATTTCTGGTACTACGCCGGAAGCCGTTCGTATGGCAAGTGAGCTCTTCCAAAAACTGGGCGTAGAAACATTGGAAGTAGGCATGGAAGAAGCCGAGCTCAGTAAATTATTTTTGAATGCATGGCGCTACATTCAGTTTGCCGTGGGGAATCAGTTTTATATGATGGCTACAGACCGCGGGCTGGACTATGAAAAAATCTACAAAGCCATGACGCACAATTACAAGCGTGCGCGTGATTTGCCGGGCCCAGGGTTAGCTGCCGGTCCATGTTTGCTCAAAGACACTATGCAATTGGCGTCGTCGTATCGGAATCAGTTTATGTTGGGCCATGCAGCTATGATGGTGAATGAGGGATTGCCCACATTTATGGTGGAGCACTTGGTACAAGACGTTGGCTCACTCCGTGGTAAGAAAGTGGGCATTCTTGGCATGGCATTCAAGAAAGATATTGATGACAAGCGCGATTCGCTTTCGTATAAGCTGCGCAAACTGCTCAAGTTTCACGGGGCGGATGTGCAGTGTTCTGATGAGTTCATTCAGGATGAGAGTTTTATCTCTAAAGAACAGATTGTATCTGATTGCGAGATCATTATTGTTGGAGTGCCACATACTGCATACAAAACGCTCACTGCTCCAGCATCCACTCAAGTGGTGGATTTGTGGAATATACTACCTCATTAAACTGTGAAGATTCTCCTGATCGCGGGCATTGTGCCGTTTCGAACTCACGGACATCCGGGTGTTACTGCGGCGCATATCGTTACACATGCATTGCTTTCAGAGCTCAGAAAGCGCGGGCATACAATAGCGCTCCAATGTATTTTTCATCAATCCCGGGTATCGGGCGCATTAAGTGACGGCGAACAGGCCGAGCTAGCACTATTGGAGAAACAAGGCGTAGATGTATGGCCCGGAATTTTTTTAGCCGATCATTTTCAAAGAACGTCAGAGCGTTTTCGATCACTAAAAATGATTGGGAATACCCAGAATGCAATGGCACATTTTTATCCGGGCTACGCCGCTCGTGACGTATTGCGCACCAGAGTGAAGGAAGCAAAGGAGGCAGTGGATGTCATTCTGCCACTTTGGTCTCCACAAGGAGTGGCGGCTACGCATGGGCTTGCTGTTCCGCGTGTAGCGTATCATGGAGATATTGATTACGAACCGAGTGCCTGCCGATTACTGCTGGATCCTGTACTTTTTGGTAGTAGCCGCCATCCCTTGCATCAACTTGATGCACATCTGAGAATTTATGAGTATAAAAAAGCGCATATGGTACTGATGCAGGGTCTTACTGGTATTGCACATGTCACAGCTCGTAATGCCGATTTTTACACAAAAAATGGTCACTCTTTATCCGTCTATGTACGAAATACATGGGTAGATATGGAGCAGGCAGTCATCACTGTTCCTGCTGATCATCAGCCGGTTAAAATTATTGGTCATACCGGATACTTAGATAAAACAGGTGGGACATACGGTCTGCAATTTTTGCTCAAAGAAGTTTTGCCTGAGTTGGAACAACAAATGGCGGGCAGAGACTTTGAGCTGCATATCATCGGCGGCGGGCAGATGATGCCGGCGCTGCGCCCTTACGCAGATAACCCCCGCGTACGCATGCGCGGCTTTGTGCCAGACTTAGAGGCAGAGCTCCGGAATGCCCAGGTATTTTGTGTTTTTAACAATGCAGGCCGTTATCAAGCTGCCTATACACGGCATCTGGTAGCCTGGCAGAATGGGCTCTGTTTGGTGGCGCATGCAGATAGTAAGAAGGCAATTCCAGAAATCCTTCATGAGCAGAATGCACTTCTGGCACAAACTCCCAAACAGGCGGCTGAGCACATTGTTCGCGCAGTGACCGACCATGATTTGAATCTTCGCCTGCGCCAGAAAGGACGAGAAACGTACGTGCAATTCTTCCGCCCCGAAACGATTGCCAGTCATCTTGAAGCCATACTTGTACAGGCGATGCAAAACACTGGAACGGGCTTGTAAGCCTTCTGTTCATCCCTATGATGCTCGGGAATGTCACAGAAATTTCTTGTTACCGGCGGCTTGGGCTTTATAGGCTCCGGCCTTGTGAAAGCACTAGTAAAAGCTGGACACCAGGTACGAAGCTTTGATAACTCGTCACGCGGATCGGCTGATCGGCTTGGCGATGTGGCGCATGATGTCGAAAACATGGAGGGGGATATTCGTGACCCTGTTGCTGTGCGAAAAGCCATGAAGGGCATGGATGGCGTGTGGCACTTGGCGTTCGTAAATGGCACCGAGTTCTTCTACAAATATCCGGCGTATGTGCTGGATGTTGGTGTAAAAGGCATGGTGAATGTGCTCGATGCAGCTATACAGGAAGAAGTGCCAGAGTTCATTCTGGCATCTAGCTCAGAAGTGTACCAAACCGCACAAGAAGTCCCGACCAATGAATCTGTGCCTTTGCTAGTGCCGGATGTGTGGAACCCGCGATACTCGTATGGCGGTGGTAAAATGATTAGTGAACTGATGGCTATCAATTATGCGCGCGAACACTTTCAGCGAATGATGATTTTTAGACCGCACAATGTGTATGGACCGATGATGGGTTGGGAGCATGTGATTCCGCAGTTTATTGTGCGTCTTAAAGAAATGTCTGCGTCAGGTTCTGGGGTGTTGGAATTTCCCATCCAGGGTAATGGAAGACAGACGCGTGCTTTTATTTATATTGATGACTTTGTGAAAGGTCTTTTACTCATGCATCAAAAAGGTGAGCATATGAATTTGTATCATATTGGGACGATGGATGAGGTAACGATTGCGGATATCGCATTGCACATTGCGACAGCAATGGATCTTACCATCAAAGTCATTCCTGGAGCAGAAGCGGATGGTGCAACCGTGCGTCGCTGTCCAGACACTCAGAAGATGCAGTCACTGGGTTTTTCTCCTGCTATCTCGCTACAAGAGGGCTTACAACCAACAGTCCAATGGTATAGCCATCATCTACGTCCAACAGGTTCAATGCCACCCCCTTCACTTTTCTTCCACTCATAAATCATGCCTGTCTATGGCCCTACGACTGCCTGCCAAGTATGCGGTTCCGCTGACCTCCAGTCCGTTCTGTTCCTTGGCTATTTACCTCCTGTCAATGTTATGCGATCCATCGGAGCGCCGCATGATAGCGAGCCGTGGTTCCCCGCTGAAGTACTTACGTGTCCTGCCTGTCATTTAGTCCAGCTTGGATATGTTGCAGATCCCGCTGTTATATTCCCACCTGAATATCCGTATACCAGTGGCACAACACGTATTCTTCGCGAAAATTTTGCTGATCTTGCACGTGAATCATCGGCACTTTTGGGCTTAAAAACAACTGATGCTGTTATCGATATTGGTTCAAATGACGGCACGCTTCTCAAAAATTATAAAGATCTAGGGCATCCTGTATTAGGAGTTGAGCCATCCCTTGCGGCAAAACTAGCTGAGGAAAAAGGCATTGATACCATGATGACATTCTTTGGACCAGAAACAGCAAACAGGATCGTACAAGACAAAAAACAGGCAAAAGTAGTGACGGCGGCAAATGTCTTTGCACACATTTTGAACCCCAATGATCTTGTGGAACAAATTTTGCGCATATTGCAGGATGATGGCGTGTTTATTTCTGAATCACACTATCTGGGAGGCCTGCTTGAGACCGTACAATACGACACTATTTATCATGAGCATTTGCGGTATTACTCGCTCTTCAGTATCAAATATTTGCTGGAAAAGCATGGCTTGCGCGTGTTCCATGTCACAAAGATTCCCACTCACGGAGGATCTATTCGTGTGTACGCAACAAAAAATGATCAGTATAAGACAGATGATACCGTGGCAGCAATGCTAACCGAAGAAGAGAAGAACGGTTTGCTGTCCGATGCTTGGATACAGCCGTTTGTACAAAAAGTTCTCCGATCAAAACTAGAATTGTATCGATTATTAGCTGATATGAAAGCGAAGAATCAGCTGGTCTATGGTATTAGTGCGCCTTCGCGCGCTAGTACGCTTGTTAATTATGTTGGTTTAGATGATGGCATTCTTACGTGTGTGCTAGAAATTACCGGCTCCAAAAAGATCGGCAAATACATGCCGGGGCGCAATATCCCGGTGCTGGATGAAGCAAAGCTCTACCAAGACCAACCGCCGTATGCATTGCTTCTTTCGTGGCACATTGCAGATGAACTCATGCCGAATTTAAAGAAGCGTGGCTATAAAGGAGATTTCATTGTGCCATTGCCAGAACCAAAAATCATCCGCAATGCAGATATTGCAGTTCCTGCTTAACGGATGCCCACCCATTTTGGCCAGTATTCTCCAGCTTTCATGCCTTCCCATAGGTATCGCAAGTAATACTGTCGTTGGAATTTCGTAAGCCAGTATGGGCTAAGGCAATGCCAACCCCAAGGTAGGCAGCAATCTTCAGCAAAGGGAATATCTTTGGTAGCTGTAAGATGATGAATTTGATCCGCTGAGAGTGGTTTTAAAAAGTATGGCCTGTTTGGCGCGCGTTCATGTCCATGATGGCTTTTGCCGGACCACACATTTGGCCAAGGGATAAAGGCAACGGTGGGCGCAGGCATTGCATACAATTTATAGCCCCAATGCTTCCAGGCATCGCTATTACGCATTTCCGTATTATCAAACTGCCAGGCACGTTCTTTCAAAAGTTGCACAGGCATAATGCCCATATCCACTATGGCATACGGAGTGATATGCCAGGCCAGACCACTTTCGTGTGGCATGAGACGTTTCCGTATGCGGGTCGCGGTAATGGCCCGTTGAAACACAGGGCTCACCATCGCTGCATCTGAACATGTGTTGAAAATAGCTTCTACGCGCGCTTCGAACTGCGGGTCTTTCCACATGAATTGCACATCATCTTGTAAAAAAAATATGTGTGAGTACTTGTTCTCAATTGCATATGCTGTTGCCAGGGTCATATTGGCATACAGCCCACCGTGTTGGGCTTCTTGCGCTCGGTCACGTTTTTGAATGCTGATTCTCGGCTGGGTTTTGAGTTGTTGAAAATACGCATTAATCCTTTGATCATCACTGCCGTCATCCATGATCAACAAATCACCACTTGGTCCAAACTCCCGCCAAGATTCCACGGTGTTCTGTAGCAAATGATAACGATTATAACTAAAGAGTGCAGTAAGAAGGCGCATGTACCCACCCTAGCAATCTCTCCAGGTGCTGCCAATCTCGTGTTTGTCGATCATGGTACGTTTCCGTAGACTGGTTTTATGCTGAAACGCCTTGTCCGTCTAAAGATATATCTTATTTTTGCCTGCCGTAATCCGCGCTTGGCATGTCAATGGCTTACTCGTGTGTTGCGTGCAAAACGGTTTTATCCGGATATATTCTCAGCAGATGCATTCAAAACGTTTCGCAATCAGCTTACCAGTGATGTGCTGGAGTTTGTTGATGATCGCTTAAACAAAGATCGGCCATTGGATACGCAATTGCGGCCGTTATCGTCTGTTCAAATAAAGACAGACGTGTTGTACGTAGGCACGTTCAAAGCTGATGCGTATAAAGATCTTGCCGCACTACGAATGTATGACTCTTCTATACATATAACGGCAGTCATGCTTCCGACATTTTTTTCACCTGCCAAACATCGTGTCTTTCAACTCTGTGATGAAGTTCTGTTCCCGCAGAGCATGGCGGAATACGTAGAGCTGTTACTGTCAATTCAAGCTAAAGCATTAGTCTTTCAAGGAGGAGATGATCAATTGGCGCTCCTGACAAGTTGCCTATGGCCGGGCAGACTGGTATGGCAAGTTCGTGATGTGTCACTTCGCGCACCGCGCAGGTATTTGAACACCCTCAGTTTTGAACGTGCGCGATATATTGCTGAGCGAGCAGATGCCATTATTTCTTTTCATCATACACAAGGTTGGAAACATCTTTCGGAATTGGAAGGCATTCCTTACCGATCGCAGCCTCTTTGTATTCCACCGGGCTGCATGCCATCGCTTGGTCCTCATTTCCGTAAGACGAAACTTTCAACAACTGATCAGGCTTTGCACATAGCCTATGCTGGTGGAGTGGGTCCCAAAGGCGGTACATCGTATGGGCCCGTTACCCATACACATGCGGATTTTTATGAAAAATTTAAAAGTATTGTTGATCAAGGCATTCATCTGCATGTGTATTCGCCACATCTGAAAACGTCATCATCAAAGCACAAAGAATATTTTGAGCTCGCCAAACAATCGCCATTTTTTCATATCGAACAACCGCTGGATTTTGAAGATCTTCTGCTCGAACTCACACAATACGATTGGGGGATTATGCATGTTACGTGGCAACCGGAACTGCTTATAACAGGATTCGATTGGCCGATTCAAAACGGACTGATGCAACACATTCAAGCCCGTATTCCGATCATTGTCTCACCGACTGCATTGGGAAATGCCGATCTCATCCATCGTACCAAGCGCGGTGTAGTGGTTGATGAAAAAGACATTCCTCAGTTGCGCCACATTCTAGACAGCAACGCTCACCTTATGGATGAATGTCTCACGCGTCCGTTCGAGCAAGAGCTCTTGTATGATTATGCAGCCTTTGGAAAGGCTGTGTTTGATGATTAGCGGCAGGTTCGTTCAAGAATATCTTCATCATACTTAGCGTTCATGTTTGTTGTTTGCAGCGCATGCTACACTGCCTGTTCTCACTATGGCGGCACCGCTCACAATCACCGTGCTCATGGATAATCCTATTGGCTACATGTTGGATTACATGGATGACCTCATGTCTGCCTTACAAGAGCGCGGACATCGCGTGACATTTGTACAGAACGTCCGTGATTTGCCCAAAGGAGATCTTCTGTTCATTTTGGGCTGCTACGCCATCCTTACTGGTGAACAGTTGGCATTGCATAAGCATAATCTCGTTATACATCCCAGTAAGCTACCCGAAGGCAGGGGGAGTGCCGCACTGGTGAATAAAATTCTGGAAGGGGAACATACGGTGTATCTCACCTTATTTGAAGCTGTGGAGAAAGTTGACCGTGGAGATTATTACTACCAGGAGCCTATCACGTTTGAGGGCCACGAATTGAATGATGAAATCCGCGAAATGCAAACACGCAAAGTATTCGAACTTGTTCTACGTTTTACAGATGACTATCCCAATATCGTTGCTCACAAACAGGTTGGCGAAGGCTCTTTCTATAAGCGGCGGACAGCACAAGATAGCAAGCTTGATCTAGATAAAACGCTACGTGAACAATTTAACTTCTTGCGTATTGTTGATAATAAACACTATCCGGCATACTTTGAACATCAAGGGCACACCTACGTGATGCATATTTTTAAAAAACCTCCTCTTTCCTCATGAATATTCTCCTCGTTGGCGGCTGTGGATACGTTGGCTCGCTCCTTACGCATACCCTGCTGGAAGATGGCCATATGGTGACAGTTCTGGATGCCCAGTGGTTTGGAAATCATCTGGCAGCACATCCTCATCTGCGCGTCATACAAGAAGATGTGCGAAATACCCATGCTATTCCGCTGGAAGGCATGGACGTAGTCATTAATACGGCAGCGGTTGCCAATGACCCCTCTGTAGATTTGGATCCGGTATTTTCTTGGAAAGTGAATGTGTTGGCGCTCATGCAATTGGCAGATCGTGCTGTGCATGCCGGCGTGAAACAATTTATTCATGCGAGTTCCGGCAGTGTGTATGGGGTATCAGAAGAACCCAAAGTGACTGAAGATGTCCAACTCAAACCCATTTCCGCTTATAACGAAACAAAAATGGTTGGTGAACGCGTATTGCTTAGTTATAGCGATCGTATTGCCATGCATATTATTCGGCCGGGAACGGTGTGTGGCGTGTCGCCACGTATGCGGTTTGATTTAATGGTCAACGGCCTTTCTATGCAGGCACTTACAAAAGGCGAGATTACACTTCTTGGAGGCGAGCAGCACAGGCCTGCTATTCATATTGAGGACATGGTGAGCGTGTATCAATTTTTTCTGGCGCATCCAGAATTAACGGGCATCTACAATGCCAGTTTCCAGAACATCACCACCCGGGAAATTGCTGAACAGGTTATTGCCCATATCCCAGCAACCATTCTTCAGCAGCCATCCAATGATCCACGTTCATACCGTATTTGTGCTGATAAACTTCTGCATGCTGGGTTTACCCCAAAGAAAGGCGTGAAAGATGCTATTATGGAAATAGCTGCAGCATACGCACAGGGCACATTGCAGGATGAAGATCAGTGTTACAACGTTCGTTGGATGAAACTTCACCCACCTGTTCTATGATAGAGCTTTTATTTGAGCCTCCGGTGGGCACCCTATTTGGCAAGGAAGAGATGGATGCCATTGAGCGTGTACTCATGAGTGGAGAAACGCTCTCGCGCGGGAAAGATGTGCAGGCATTTGAACAGGAGTTTGCAACGTTTTGCGAGGCACCGCATGCCGTGGCAGTGAGTTCGGGGACGGCCGCATTGCGGATTGCTGCGCAGCTTTTGCGCATACAAGAAGGTGATGAGGTTATTGTCCCCGTTACCTCATTCTGGAACACCATTGTTCCCTTTGTGGAATGTAAGGCCGTTATGCGTGTGGCAGATGTTGATGGCTACACGCTCGCAGCCGATCCCGCTCATGTGGAATCACTTATTACTTCTAAAACAAAAGCCATTCTTGTCTTGAGTCTTGGTGGCGATCCTTGCAATATGGATCCACTGATTACGATTGCCCGCAAGCATGGTGTGGCACTTGTTGAAGATGCAGCGCACAGCGTGGGTGCCACATATGACGGCAAACGCATCGGAAGTTTTGCCGATATCTCCTGCTTCTCATTTGCATCACTGAAGAATATGAGCACGCTTGGTGAAGGTGGCATGCTCGTTACCACTCATCAAAAGTATGCTGATGAAGCGGCAAAGTTGCGTGAATCATGGCCTATTGGCACACAGGAGAAGCGTGCATCTACATCTTTTGGGCCTTATACCAAACCTGCCGATGCGTCTTTCATGCGTGCTGGTGACGCGTTTGACGTAGATTGGAAAAGTTTGGAAGTGGTAGGGACGAATTACAAGATGACATCCGTGGCAGCTGCAGTGGGGCGTGTGCAGCTTGCAAAAGTAATGCGTTTTAATGACATGCGACGAGCGCTTGCATCTGAGTATGATGCAGCACTGCAGCGCATTCCCGGTATACGGCTGCGCGACAGGTATCCGGATACCATTTCTTCCCAGCATTTGTATAACGTCTTCGTGACGCCTGAGTCAGGTATCAATCGTAATCAATTGGTGCAGGAGCTGAAGAACCGTCATGACATATCATTCATTCATCGCTTCTGGCCTATTCACTTGCATGGTGTTCTGCGTATGCAAGGGCATGCTCTTGGCGAGGCCCCGGTGTACGAAAAATTGTGGTTTACAGAAATGTTGTCACTTCCCATAGCACCATCCATGACCAATGAAAGCGTGCAGTGGCTGACGCAAAAAATTGCGGAAACGTGCGCTATACTGGATTAAACGGTCTGTTTTCTATTTTCCTCTATCTATTCTGCCATTATACTGCGCCTCCTTAAACGTTTTTTTTGCCTCACGTACGTATGACATCGAAGGTGTTATCATTGGAAGAACTCGGTAAGCTCTCAAAGAAGTTGAAATCACAAGGCAAAACAGTGATCCACTGTCATGGTACGTTTGATCTGATGCATCCGGGTCATATCAAATATTTTGAAGAAGCAAAAAGCATGGGTGATGTATTGTGTGTCACCATTACAACAGATGTGTTTGCGCGTAAAGGTATTGGCCGGCCAGTCTTCCGTGAAGAATTGCGAGCGGATTCCATTGCTGCTCTCTCCTGCGTGGATTTTGTAGCACTTGTGCCGTATGAAACAGCTCATGAGGCTATTCATAGCATCAATCCAAGTATCTATGTTAAAGGCAGTGATTATGAAGGAAAAGAACAAGAGGCAGGTCACCCCACAGCGGAAGAAAAGAAATTGGTGGAATCATTGGGTGGGCATCTGTCTTTTACACATGATCCAGTTACCTTTAGTTCCACCGCTGTTATCAACGATCATTTTTCTACACTGCCCGAATCCATTCGGCAGTTTTTGAATACCATACGCGCAGATTTTACAGATGATGATGTTGAGAAAGCATTTGATGCCATGCGCGGCCTTCGTGTACTCGTTATTGGTGATGCTATTTTAGATGTGTATCACTATTCTCATTTCTTGGGTCGATCTGTGAAAGAGGAAATTCCACGCGTAAAAATTATGGGGACCGACATGTTTTTGGGCGGATCACTAGCAGTAGCCAATACCCTTGCCGGCTTCTGCGATTCCGTTGGCGTTGTTGCCATGCTTGGTCGCCAAAACGCAGAAAAAGAGGAGCGCCATCAGCAGTTCATTCGTGATCATCTGCATAAAAATGTCCGGCCGGAGTTTTTGTACCGTGATGATGCCCCTACGGTTGTAAACGAGCGTTACGTGAATAATGAACCGCTCCTTGTAGATAAAAAGACGAAAGTGAATATGCGGAAATATTTTGGTTTATACCATATTAATGAGGTGCCCGTTGCAGAGAAATTAGAAGCGCAATGGGCTAAGCGCATCAAGCGGTTTGCCGCAGGTTACGATGTCATCATTGTGACGGACTACGGGTTAGGCATGCTTACAGAAAAACTCATCCATACCATCGCGCGTCTGCCACAATTTTTGGCAGTAAATACCCAGACTAATAGCATGAATTATGGCTTTAATCTCATTACAAAATATCCGCGCGCGGATTACGTGAGTATTTCTCAGCCAGAAATGCGGTTGGCATTACATGACAAGCATTCTACGCCTGAGCAATTGGCAGAAAAAATTGCCAAAGTTGTCCATGTCAAAACGGTTGCAGTCACTTTGGGCGCGTTGGGCGTTATGATCAAAGGCCGTTCTGGGATCACTGCTATCCCAGCGCTCTCTACAAGTGTGGTTGATAATATTGGAGCCGGGGATGCATTTTTGGCCTTATCGTCGCTTGGTATACAATTGCGTTTGCCGCCTGCTCTTAGTGGGTTCATTGGTGCGGTCGCTTCAGCGTTGTCATGTGGCATTATTGCCAACAAGCAAACCGTGGACCGTGCCATTCTCACAAAGACCATTCAAGCACTATTGAAATCCGCAAGTTTGCAGCCAAAAAAGAAGGCAGCAGTTCGCTTGCCTCAAAAGAAGCGTGCATTGTCCCGGTCAGCGAGAAAAAAATGAACACTTCTCCTGTCATTGGCGTGGTCGGCCTCACGCACTTAGGTGTTGTGAGCAGTATTGGTTTGGCATCATTTGGCTATGATGTAAGGGGATTTGATACAGATGAGGAGCGAGTACGCCTTTTGCAACAAGGTGATTCCGTGTTCCCTGAACCGCTGTTGCAGGATCTGTTTACAGCGCACCGTGACCGCACATCTTTCGCATCCGATTTTTCAAGCCTTGATGCTTGTGACATCGTGGTGTTTGGACAGGACACGTTCATTACAGAGGAAAACGAAATGGATCTGCATCAGATTCATGTACTGCTTGATGCTATGATTCCGCATCTGAAGCCAGATGTCACCATTCTCTTTATGAGTCAGGTACCGGTAGGTTTCACGCGGAAGTTGCATGATACTATGACACAAGTTCGTCCTGGCCTGACGTTCCATTTGTTTTATTGGGTTGATGTGCTGGTAGTGGGTGATGCTGTTGCGCGATTTCAAGAGCCCGGCCGCATCATGATCGGACATACGGCGTTGCCTGGCTTTTTGCCGCCTAGTGCCAATGCATTATTTGCACGGTTTTCCTGCCCTGTTTTGCACATGAGTTACGAAAGTGCTGAGCTGACGAAGTCAGCGGTCAATGTTTTTTTGGCAACCACGGTTACTTTTGCTAATGAGTTATCTAATGTGTGCGAAGCAGTTGGTGCAGATATGACGCATATGGTCCCTGCGCTGCGGCTGGACAAACGTATTGGGCCGTTTGCTTACATTAAGCCGGGACTCGGCTTTTCTGGCGGACACTTAGAGCGCGATTTGGTAGCACTGTCCCATCTTGCCGAAGGCCATCATGTGAAGACACCACTCATCGATCTCATTCAGTCTGAAAGTGCTAGGCGCTATCATTGGCTAAGACATACTATTGATACCATGATTTTTTCTGCGGCATCCACACCTACCATTGCTCTGTGGGGGCTTTCCTATAAAAAGAATACGGATTCTACCCATGGCGCGCCAAGCCTTGCAGTTATACGTGATTTTGCTGCACGTGCGCGTCTGGTAGCATACGATCCGCTTGTTGTTCTTCCACTTACCTCTGGCATCACCTGTGTGAAAGATATGTACGAAGCAGTGGCTGGTGCAGATGGCGTGCTGGTTTTAAGCGATTGGGATACGTTCAAGGCGGTTGATCCACACAAGCTGATACAGGTAATGAAGAAGCCACTCGTTATCGATCCATTGGGTGTACTGGTTGATCAACAGCTAACAGAGCATGGTATTTCCTACGTGCCAATGGGTCGTTCTCTTGTATAATCTGCCTACCATGACACTCACACATCAAGTCGCGGTCATTACAGGCGGCAGCAAAGGCATAGGACGTGAGATCGCTATTGCATTTGCGCGAGAAGGCTGCAGCGTGGTACTTGTTGCGCGTGGTGAAGCAGCATTACGGCAGACCGCATCAGATATTAAAAAAGAAACAGGAAAAGAAGTGATGGTTTTTGCATTGGATGTCACAGATACATCAGCGCTGTTGCTTATGGTGCAGAGCATTACTGCTACGCTCGGGCAGATACATATTCTTGTTCATGCAGCTGCAGCTGTTGGCCCTATAGGAGCGTTTGAAGATAATGATCCGGAAGATTGGGAACAGACCATGATGGCAAATATTATGGGGACGTACCATGTTGCGCGGGCTGTCATCCCCAGCATGATCGCGCACAAGCGTGGTGTCATCATCACGTTTGCTGGTGGTGGTGCATTTGGTGCACGTGCCAGATTTAGTGCCTACAGCGTATCCAAAGCCGCAGTGGTTCGTTTGACGGATGCCATGTCTCAGGAACTCCAGCCATATGGCATTACGGTGAATGGCATTTCTCCTGGGCAAGTGAATACGGATATGTTTGAGGCAATGCTCGCCGCAGGGCCGGACAATGTGGGCCAAGCTGGCTGGACTGAATTTCAGAAGCGCTTGGAAACAGGCGGTGATCCCATTGAAGATGTTGGTAAACTGGCACTCTTTTTAGTATCTGATGCAGGCAGACAGATCACGGGCCGCGTTATCAGTGTACAATGGGACCCATGGAAACAGCTTCCGCAGTACACAGATGCGTTGATGGCATCAGATATTTATACCATGCGTCGCATTAAACCTGAAGATTATGGCAAACACTGGAACTAGCATTCGCATTGGCGTCATCGGCGTTGGTGGCATGGGGAAGCGCTGGGCTCAGGTGGCTGCGGAGCATCCACAATCTCATGTGGTGGCATTGTGTCATCCGGATGCCCAAAAGGCTCAAGAATTTGCTACGCGCTTTTCGTGCGAAAGTACTCTTACATGGACTGATATTGTGCAGCGCACAGATATTGATGCAGTTATTATTGCTACACCTCACATGCTGCTCACGGAAATTGCACAAGCAGCACTTACATTTGGCAAACATGTTTTCTGCGAGAAGCCGGGCGGTATGTCCTCTTTAGAAATCCAGAAAGGTGTAGATATCGCAGCAAAGAGCCGACTTCGGTATCGCGTCAATTTTAATATTCGCCTGCACCCGGCTGTTGCACTTGCCAAGCAAAAGATCGAGCAAGGCCTTCTGGGTGAGATGATGTTTCTGAGAGCAGTCTACGGCCACGCCGGACGTGAGGGGTATGAGCAGGAATGGTGGTGTCAGAAGGAACTATCTGGCGGCGGCGAACTTATCGATCAAGGGTCACATCTGGTGGATTTAGCTCATTGGTTCTTAGGTCCCTTCACGTCTCAGTCCAACATGCTCAGCACCGGTTTTTGGCCCATTGCGCCTATGGAAGACAACGCATTTCTTTTACTTCAGAATGACAAAGGGCAGATTGCCCAATTGCATGCCAGTTGGACACACTGGAAGAAAACGTTCCGGTTGGAGCTGTTTGGAAAAGACGGGTATCTCATAGTGGATGGTCTAGGTGGCCAATATGGACTGGAGAGACTGATTCATGGTGAGCGCGCATTGGGGCGTGATGCACCTGCGGAAACTATGTGGGAATTCCCATCGGAGCCTGGCAAGCCAGATGTGGCACTTCAGAATTCATGGGACGAATTTGTGCGATCCATTCAAGGAGATTGCGATATTGGTCTTACAGCGAAAGATGCGGTGTCTGTCTTAAAATTGATTGAATCCGGCTATAAGCCCTAAATAAGCAATACAGATTCTTGCTTTCCATGCACACCTTGAGTACCCTGCCGCAGTGTCAACACCCGATACCATCCAGGGCTACCTTTCTGCTATGCAACAGTTGTGTAGTACCGTGTCTGAGGCGCACATAGCAGAGGCAGTTGATGTCTTATTTCAAGCATGGAAGAACGATAAGACCATCTTCATTGTTGGAAATGGAGGGTCCGCATCTACAGCTACTCACCTGGCTGCCGATTTGGTGCAATGTACCTTATCCCCACATACAAAACGTGTGAAAGCAGTGAATCCTTTTGATAATTTGCCGCTTTCCAGTGCGCTCATTAACGACCGGGGTTGGGAAAACGTGTATGTTGAGTACTTCAAAACGTTTGCTCGCCCGGGTGATGTATGTATTGGTATTAGCGTGCATGGGGGATCGGGTCAGGATAAAGCTGGAGTATGGTCGCAGAATCTACTAAAAGGCCTTCAATATGTGAAAGATCTTCCGGGGCCAACCATTGGACTCATCGGCTTTGATGGGGGGGTCATGAAAGATATGGTAGATGTACCGCTCTTGGTCCCTGCAGAATCTACGCCACTGGTAGAAGGCTTCCATGTTGTGCTTCATCACTTGTTGGCGTATCAGGTTAAGCAGCGCATTGCACAAGACAGCGGTCTTTCCTAAAATTTCCATGCATATTTTTATAGACTCGGCCAACCTGGAGGATATTGAAAATGCACTGAAGCGTGGGTTTGCACGCGGCGTGACCACCAATCCATCCTTGCTTGCTAAAGAACCCAAGGCGGCATTCGAAGCGCATGTGGGGAAAATAATCGATCTCATTACTATGTATCAGCCTGGCATCTCTTTTTCTGTGGAAGTTTTTTCCTCTGATCCAGACACCATTCTGGCCCAGGCAAAACATTTTGTGGATACATTCAAGTATCCAAATTTAGCAATTAAAGTTCAGGTAGGTTGGAACGAGCTTGAAATCATCCGCCGACTGTCATCAGAAGGTATTCGCGTGAACTGCACCTGCGCTATGAGTATTTCCCAAGCCATGATGGCAGCGGCTGCAGGAGCGCAATTTGTGAGTTTATTTTGGGGCCGCATCCGCGATGGGGGAGGATCTAAACACGAATTGATCAGACAGCAGTTTATGGCTGACGGACGATTGCAAGAACAGGATTTTGACCCATCATTTGTAGTACAGCAGACACGAATGTTGCTGGATCAGTCCTACCCTGATGTACAAATTATTGTTGGAAGTATTCGCAAGGTAGTGGATATTGTGGATGCTGGCCGAGCCGGAGCACACATTGTGACAGTCCCTCCAGCATTCTTTCAGCCCATGATGGAACACTTTAAAACAACCGAGGTTGTGGATCAGTTTTTGCAGGACTTTTCTGCATGGCTTGCGTAATGGAACGCAAAGATGCTGCACTGCAGGCGCTCGCTACTGCATCTGCTTTTCTTAAAAGTCAGTTTCGTTTCGTGCAAACAGGCACGCCAAAGAGCGATGGAACCATGGTGAGTTCCGCAGATCTCGGCAGCGAAGACCAACTTTTTTTTGTGTTGCGCAAAGCATTCCCTCAGGATGCCATTCTTTCTGAAGAGAGCGGCGAAATATCGGGTACAAGCGGCTATCGCTGGATTATGGATCCCTTAGATGGGACGCATAACTTTCTCGCAAGCATCCCCATTTTCGGCATTTTGCTGGCTCTCGAATATCAAGGAAGTATTGTTCTTTCGGGCTGTGTGTTTCCCATGATTGATGAAGTATGGTTTGCTGAAAAAGGCAAAGGCACCGTGCTCAATGGGGATCCTGTTCAGGTATCGCCAGCTGCATCAGTGGATGGGAGTGTGTTTTTTGCTGATGGAAATAAAAAACTGCCACTTGATGTGGTATGCCAGGATATCAGACCTTTTTACAATAAAGGCTGTCGGTCACGTTTACTTGGGGAGAGTGCTTTTGGCATGACGCGCGTGGCATGTGGAACTGCTGTTGTTGCTACTATGCGATTGTGTCATCCGTGGGATATTGCTGCGCCATGTTTGATAGTAGAGGAGGCGGGCGGCAGAGTGACGGATTTTCTGGGTCGGCCATGGACCATGGAATCCCGCTCTTTGGTGGCCACCAATGGGCTGGTACACGATGCGGTATTGCCGCTTTTTACAGATCGCACATGAGTGGTACATGATCAATTTTACTGTAGTAAGACTCAAAACATGATAGAGTCAGGCATCTTTCTTATGCCTCATGCCCGTATTCATTATTGCCGAAGTAGGTTCCGTTCATGATGGGAGTTTGGGAAATGCCAAAAAATTGATTGAGCTGGCAAAATCATGTGGGGCGGATGCGGTGAAATTTCAAACGCACATTGCCTCTGCGGAAACGTTGAAAAATGCGCCCATGCCACCGTATTTTAAAGGCGAGCCACGATATGACTATTTTGAACGGACAGGCTTTACAGAAGATCAGTGGAAGGAACTCAAAGCCTATGCTGATGAAGTGAAGATTGAGTTTCTCTCGTCGCCGTTTTCTGAAGAAGCGGTAGATATGCTTGAACGTATTGGCATGACGCGATATAAAATTCCCTCCGGTGAAGTAACGAATATTCCACTGCTTCAAAAGATTGCCCTCCTTAAGAAGCCAGTCATTCTTTCGTCTGGCATGAGTACGTGGGACGAGCTTGATCGCGCCGTAGATATCTTCAAGCAGTCATCATGTAAGCTTTCCGTGCTTCAATGTACAACGGAATATCCGTGCCCGTACGATCAAGTCGGCTTAAATGTGCTTACAGAAATGCAAGAGCGCTATAACGTTCCAGTTGGTTTTTCCGATCATACTCTCACCATCTATGCACCGCTGATAGCTGTGGTACGTGGTGCTACGGTGATTGAAAAGCATCTCACCTTTAGTCGTCAGATGTATGGAAGTGATGCCGCGCACTCATTGGAACCGGCTGAGTTTGCTGATATGGCCCAAGGTATTCGAGCAGTGGAGGTAATGATTACACATGGCATCGATAAATCTGATGTGTCACGCACGAGAGATATGAAAGAAATTTTTGAAAAAAGCGTGGTTTCCAGTACGGCAATTTCTGCCGGAACGGTGATTACGGAAGCAATGCTTAGTATAAAAAAACCCGGAACAGGTATACCTGCAGCGCATATTGGTGAAGTAGTTGGCAAAAAGGCCAGGCAAGACATTGCTGCTGACAGACTCATCCAGCAAACAGATTTGCAGGCCTGATACATGTACTTGAACACGCTCAGCATTTTGCATATCCTCTGTGCATATGATTTCTCCTCAACAACAATAGGCGCTCGATTTTTTTAATCAAACCGCAACGCACTGGCGTGCAAAAGCCGAAGGCTGGAATGCCAGCCAAAAATTCAATGTTATTGAGGCGCGCAATGAATGTGTCCTAGAAGTTGCCCGGCGTATGGGTTCGGCAAAACGAGCGCTGGATGTTGGATGCGGAACAGGAGAACTTGCCTGTGACTTGGGGAAGATGGGAATTCCAAGCGTAGGTATCGATTTTGCCGAAGATATGATTGCGCTTTGCAAACAGAAATCGGATCAGGAAAACACCCCCAATGTGGAGTTTGTGACAGCGTCCGTATTTGACTACGATCCAGGCGAAGAGAAATTTGATCTTATTGCTGCAAATGGTTTTATTGAATATATCTCTCTAGAACAGCTGCATCAGTTTTTAGATACCAGCAGAAAGCTCATGAACGCTAATGGCTCGCTGGTGGTTGGTTCTCGAAACCGTCTTTTTAATATTGCGTCACTCAACGCATTTACAGAGATGGAACTTGAGGCACATGCCATGGAGGATGTGATCCGTGAGTCTATCATCATTCAACAGGCACTGAGCATGGATACGCTCATAACAGCATTACAGGATTTGCCACGACATCTTCCCCAATACACATCGCACCCAGAAACAAATATTGGTGTTTCCGTCAGACATCAGTACACACCAGCGGAGCTTGTGCAGCGTTTTGCTGAGCACGGCTTTAAGACCATGAATCTTATTCCTGTGCATTGCCATGCGGTGCCTCCAGCTGTCAAAAAGACACACCCGGAATTGCATACGCAAATGGCACATGTTCTTCAGTCTTTTGCATGGGATGTACCACAGCTGATACCAAACGCCTCTACCTTTATGGTGCAGGCAACACTGGCCTAATTCTCTATGAGCAGCCAGTCCATCAGTGTGATGTACCACTATGTTCGTGATACAGAACAGACGGATTTCCCGGCCATTCGCGCGCTGTCCATTTTGGATTTTGAGAAACAGCTTGATTGGTTGCAGCAGCACTATCGTATTATTCCTTATGATACGTTTCTTGCCGCAGCGCATGGAGAAATTATTCTTGAGTATCCAGCGGCTCTTTTAACGTTTGATGACGGGATCATCGATAATTATGCAACAGTTTTCCCCATCCTTCAAAAGCGCGGCCTGAGTGGTGTCTTCTCTCTGTGCAGCAGCACGCAGGATGAGATGCCTGTTTTCTTGAATGTGCATGCAATTCATTTTTTACTAGCCACATTAGGAAGCGAAGAATTCGGTAGATTGATTCGAAAACGTTGGAATCACTACCTATGCAGATTGAGACGGGTAAGCAGGAAAGAGCAGGACTGTATCGCTATGACGGTGGCAATGATGCTGATATCAAACGTCTTTTAAACTATGATGTACCGTACGACATTGCTGATCGTGTGCTTTTGCAGCTTTTTGAAACGCATGTTGCAGAGGCTGCACATTTTGCCCGGGGGCTGTATCTTACTCCTGCCATGATCCAAGAAATGAGTGCCGGGGGGATGACTTTTGGTGCCCATGGTCGCAATCATCGCGTCTTTTCACGTTTGGATGCTGTTACCCAGCGACAGGAATTAGAACAGGGTTTGCCATTGATACGGTCGCTTACGGGTCAAAATGCCATTCCGTTTTGCTATCCCTATGGCCATCCTCACACGTACACTACAGATACCTTGAGTCTCCTGCGGGAGCTTTCGTACAGTTCTGCTCATACGACTGTGCGTTCTCGGCAAGATTTTCCAGCTCCTGACCCGTATCAACTTCCTCGCTACGATACAAAGGATCTGCCTCCATTCACTGATTATCATGCGTAAAATATGTATTGTCGTCGGTTCTCGCGCAAATTATAGCAGCATTAAAAGTGTTCTGCGCGCAGTATCTGATCACCCAGATTTGACACTGCAATTAGTAGTAGGAGCATCTGCATTATTGGACCGCTATGGCTCTGTAGTGGATACCATTCAGAACGATGGGTTTACGCCTGATGAACGCGTCATCATGTTGGTAGAAGGTGAAACGCCCCTCACCATGGCCAAGTCCACGGGACTGGGACTCCTAGAGCTTCCAACCGTATTTGATCGATTGAAACCGGATGTGGTGGTGACGGTTGGGGATCGGTTTGAAACGATGGCGACGGCGATTGCAGCGGCCTATATGAATATCCCTCTGGCCCATACAATGGGTGGCGAAGTATCGGGCACTATTGATGAAAGTATTCGCCATGCTGTCACCAAACTTGCGCACCTTCACTTCCCGGCTAATCAACGGGCTGCCGATAGAATCATCAAAATGGGTGAAGACTCGGATCGCGTTTACCCGGTCGGATGCCCGCGTATGGATTTAATTGCCCAGATTGCTCAAGAATATCTTACGCCACCTACCAGTGAATGGCTGGAGCGTGAGGGTGTCGGCGGTCATCTACAGTTAGATCAGCCATATCTGATCGTTATGCAGCACCCAGTCACAACTGAATTTGGGCAGGGTGAAGGACAGATTGAAGAAACACTGGCTGCCGTCCAAGAACTTGCCATGCCTACCATTTGGCTGTGGCCGAATGCTGATGCCGGTTCAGAAGATATTGCACGCGGTATCCGCAAATTCCGTGAACACAGTGAACATGAACACATTCGTTTTTATAAGAATTTTCCTGTGCACGTCTTTATTCCACTCTTAGTTCACTGCGCCTGTATGGTAGGAAATTCCAGTGCAGGTGTGCGTGAAGCAAGTTTTCTTGGTGTTCCGGCTGTAAATATTGGTTCCAGACAAGCAGGGCGTGACAGGGGACTCAATGTGATAGATGTCCCCAATGAGCGTGAACACATACGAGAAGCGATCAAGTCACAGCTTGCCCATGGCCGATACCAACCGAATTCGCTGTACGGAGATGGGACGGCTGGTAAGCACATTGCAGATATTCTTGCAACCGCCACGCTATCCGTTCAAAAAAGAATCACCTATTAAGTATGCAAATTCTGGGTCTCATTCCGGCGCGTGTAGGATCCAAAGGTATTGTGGGAAAAAATCTGATTCCACTAGCCGGCAAGCCCCTGCTTGCTTATACATGTATTGCAGCCAAACAGAGCACACGGCTTACGCGGATCATTGTTAGTACGGATGATGAGAATATTGCCTGTGTCGCTGTAGAGGCTGGTATAGAAGTGCCATTTTTGCGTCCATCAGAACTTGCTCAAGACAAGACACCTATGATGGAAGTGATACGGCATATGCTTCTACAGCTGGATCAACAGGAAGGATATAAGCCGGATATACTCGTTCTTCTACAGCCCACATCACCACTTCGCAAGGCAGAAGATATTGATGGAGCGGTCGATCTGCTCGTGTCATCAAAAGCAGATACCGTGGTAAGTGTGATAGAAGTGCCGCACAATGTACTACCATCCTCACTTATGCAATTAGAAGGTGACCGATTAATACCCATGGATTCCTCAGCGGTACTCCGGCGGCAAGAGAAACGGGCGCTGTTTTCCAGGAACGGGCCCGCGGTCTTAGCGGTACGAGTACCATTTCTGCTGCATTCTGTGTCGTTTTATGAAGGTGATACGCGTGCGTATAGTATGCCGCCTGAGCGTTCTGTTGATATTGATACTACCTTTGATGTAGCTTTTGCAGAATTTTTACTGCAGCGCTGATTATACAACCTGTGGTACGATCAGAACGATTTCTGGTACACGTGTGCCGTTCTTTCCTCTATGGCTCGATTCATCACGCATCTCAATAGGCAGGCACATCTGTATGCTGACTATCTTCCATTCAGGTTTCGCTATCGAAACCTCTCAAAGCCGTTTCTGGCCAATCAAAACGGTACCATCCTTTTTGTTTGCTTGAATGATTGGGTGCCCAGGGCGAAGCTAGATGGTGTTCTTGCTAAGGCATTTCAGTATAAAGGATACAAGCCGATTGTGCTGACATATCGCCGACAGAAATGGACGCAACGGTATTTGAGAGCCTTTGGTATTCAAGATTTTCTGTACTTGGATGATTTGATGGATGCCGCAAAAGCAGATGTTCCCATGAAAGAAGTTGAAGAAGCGCTGAAGTCGCCCAGTTTTCACAGCTTGTTTCATTTGCACTGGCGAGATGTTGAAATTGGGCGTCACGTTCTTTCCACGGTTACCCGGCAACTTACATCTGGCAGCATCTCTTTTGATTCGCCGGAAGTGGCGTTATTGCTCCAAAAATTTTTACCTCAAGCGTATCAAGTAGCTGCTGCAGGATATCACCTTTTTAAGGATCTAAAGCCAGACGCTGTGCTTTTTTTAGAGAAAGGATACACACCATATGGCCCATTTTTTGATGCAGCGATTGCACATCATTTGAATACCATTCAATATTTTCATGGCCATCGGTCAGATCTTGTTGTTATGCGCCGTTATTCTCTCACAAACCGTCACGATCATCCGTTTTCACTGACTCCTCATACCTGGGAACGTGTTAAGGCAATGCCGTGGACACCGGAGCAAGAAACGCAATTCATGCAGGAATTACAGCAAGGCTATAAACAAGGTACCTGGTTTAATCGCAAGTTTCTCTTGGAAGGGAAACACATAAAAACTCCTGAGGAATCCCGTGCGCAGTTGGGTCTTGATCCTGGTAAGAAAACCGCGGTTATTTACTCCCATGTACTTTGGGATGCCACGTTTTTCTTTGGGAAGAATTTGTTCGCCGATTACGAACAATGGTTAATAGAAACAGTAAAAGCTGCATGTCAGAATACACACGTGAATTGGCTCGTTAAACTTCATCCTGATTATGTATGGAAGATGAAACAGCTGGGCAAAAGCGCCGCGCCGCGCGACATGATTGCGCTCCAGGCAAATATTGGAAGTTTACCAGAGCATGTTATGGTGGTGCCGCCAGATACCGATATCAGTACGTACTCATTTTTTCAATGTACGGATTACTGTATCACCGTGCGGGGAACAGTGGGGATTGAGGCGCCCTGTTTTGGTATTCCAGTGTTTACCGCAGGCACTGGCCGCTACTCAGGTCTTGGTTTTACGAATGACTTTGAATCTCAGGCTGCTTATTTACATGCCATTGCTCACCTGCATGAATTTCCCACCATGACACCTGAACAAACAAGCCTAGCCCGTCGTCATGCGTATGCCCTCTTCAATCTGCGCCCGATTCATTTTCCATCCGTAGAAATTACAGCGCAACATGCCAGAAATACAGCCTACGATTTTGGTGTAGAAATGCGCGTTCACTCTATGGAGGATATTCAACAAGCCCCTGATTTGCAGGCATTCACAGAATGGGTACTTCACTCTCATGAGGAAGATTATGTATCAGAGACACCTGTCAGTTTTCGCTCATGCCTATGCGGGTGATGCTCCTCGATCGTGATGGCGTGCTCATTCCTGAGGAAGGATATGCTTATACACCTGAGCGTATATCACTTCTGCCTGGTGTTATTGAGGGCTTGCGTGCAGTAAAAGATGAGTTCGTCTTTTTTGTCGTTTCTAACCAATCTGGTACCGCGCGTGGTTTTACCACAGCTACTGAATTGGAGGCATGCAATGCGCGCCTAACAGAACTTTTGGCTCAGCAGGGTATCACTCTTACAGATATTGTGTATTGTCCTCATCTTCCAGAGGACGAGTGTGTTTGTCGCAAGCCGGCTACCGGTATGTGGGAGATGCTGCGAATCCGTCATGCGCTTATGGCTGATGCTCATGTCATGGTGGGAAACAGAGCGTGCGATATGGTCTTTGGAAGAAATATAGGTGCCAAAGTACTACTTGTGACTGGAACAGAACATGTAGAGGATGTAGATGGAAAAATGCTATCACTGCGTGAACTCCCTGCTCTATTACGCGATGCGTCATGACTATTGCTCTCTTTTCCTCATCCATCGATATTCGAGCTGGCTACGGCAACATCACGTACGAGTACTGTCAGCAGCTGCAGAAAAAACATGTGGAATTCACATTATTCCTTCCCAAAGCCGAGGAAAAATTTGTGAAAGAACTGGGTGTCACTTTTCCGGTTCGCTACGTTTTACCCAAATATGTTTTTCGGTTCAATGCAAAGACCATTTGGCCGTATCTGAAGATCATTGATGTAGCCGGTTTTGATCTTGTTCATTCTCTGCTGGATTTTCCGTACTGTTTCATGGCAGCACGATCAGCCAAAAAGTACCACCTGCCGTTCATCACCGGATCCCAAGGGACGTATGGCGTATTGCCGCTCACGTATTGGCCGGAGAAACACTTCCTCACATGGACCTACCGTCAGGCCAAAGCAACCGTAGTGCCAAGCACGTATACCAAGAATCAAATTCTCAAGTATGCCGGCGAATTGTATCCCATTCATATTATTCATAATGGCGTGAATGTGGAGCGTTTTTCCAAGCCCATGGATGCAACTGCTATCCGATCCATGTATAACGGCAAAACCATTCTCCTGACGGTTGGCGGTATTAAAGAGCGCAAGGGACATGATCTCGTTATGCGAGCTTTAGGACTACTGGCAAAAAAACGACAGGATTTTGCGTATCTGATTGTAGGAGAAGGAAAAGGCACAGGAGATGCTCGTCCTAAACTTGAAGCATTGGCGGCTGAGCTTGGTATTACGGAGCATGTTCACTATATGGGCGGCCAAATTGGCGATGATGTACTACGGTCTTTTGAAGCGTGTGATATCTATGTGCATACTCCTAGGATCTATAAACTCAACTTTGAAGGGTTTGGCATCGTCTATTTAGAAGCGAGCATGAGACGCAAGCCCATTGTGGCAACTGACGCCGGTGGCATCCGCGATGCAGTTCTTGATGGCAAGACGGGTATGGTGGTTCCGGAAGATGATGTTGTGGCTATTGCCAAAGCACTGGAACTACTCATGGATCAACCGGATCTGCGTCAGCGCATGGGTAAAGCCGGTCAGGAGTATGCCAAGCAGCATGATTGGTCTAGAATCGTGGACGAATTCCTTTCCCTCTATCACACGTGTCTCGACGTATCCTCATAACAGGCGGTGTTGGGTTCATTGGAGTGAACGCCGCCCTACATTTTTTGCGCAAAGGCTGGAACGTGACCATCTTCGATAATTTTTCACGCAAAGGTGTGGAGATCAATTTGGCATTCTTAGAACAAGAATTTCAGGGCACATTTACACTGGCACGTGGCGATGTCCGTTCAATGTCTGATTTGGATACTGTTATGGCAAAAGACCCCTGTGATGTAGTGCTGCACTTGGCAGGGCAAGTGGCCGTCACCACATCCGTCATAGAACCTCGTGAAGATTTTGAGATCAACGCACTTGGCACATTTAACGTTCTTGAAGCTGTCAGAAAACAATCATCGCCACCTATCGTGTTGTTTTCTTCCACCAATAAAGTCTACGGAGGATTGGATGATCTGAGCGTAGAAGAACAGGATCAGTGCTACGTATTTGCCAATGGTATTCAAGGCGTGACCGAACAGCAACAATTGGATTTTCATTCGCCATACGGATGCAGCAAGGGTGCAGCGGATCAGTACGTGCGTGATTACGCCCGCATCTATGGTCTCAAAACAGTCGTCTTCCGACAGTCGTGCATTTATGGACCGCATCAAATGGGTGTGGAAGACCAGGGCTGGGTAGCCTGGTTCCTGATTGCTGCCATGTTCAAGCGGCCGTTCAGCATTTATGGCAACGGAAAACAGGTGCGCGATTTGTTATGGATTGATGATTTGGTTGATGCGTATGATCGTGCTATTGACCGGATCGATCAGGTGGCCGGACGTGTGTATAACGTGGGCGGCGGGCCTACGAATACGCTCTCTTTACTGGAATTTTTGCAGATGCTTCAAGGTGAATTTCAGCTACCGCTTACCTACGATTTTTCGGGTACACGGCCGGGCGATCAGCCTATTTTTGTTAGCAATAATACAGCCGCCAAGCAAGATTTAGGCTGGGAGCCTACGATGTCTGTAGCAGATGGCATTCGACAGTTACATGGCTGGCTAAAAACACATGAGAGCCAACTCCAACAATTGTATCAGCGGACGTGAATACGTTGGATTTCAGCTTCTTTGCCATGCATGATGCGTGCGCTCTATAAGAGGCCCTGTTTATGTGCAGCTATGTTGTAGGCGTGAACAATGCCTATGCCCTCCTCTAGTGAGGTTTTTGCTACAAGTTTTGGTGGGTGTATTGAGCAAAATTCCACACTAGGTGGGTAGTCTGCCGTGTGCAGTTTTGGGGAGAAAATGACAGGCGGATTTTGTCCGGTGATGACGCGAAAATGATCAATAAGCTCACTAATCGATGCCGTGCGTTCAGCGGCAAATATTTTTAGCAGTGACCCCGATTCCTGATTTTGATGGTATGAAAGCCATGTAAGAATATGCTCAGCGCAATCAGCAACATAGAGGTAATCTCGACGTGTCTGCATAGGCACATAAATAGGAAGTGGATCCTCTAAGATGATAGCCCGTGACAGATGAGCTATGAGGCCTTGCCGCTTTTGGAAGTTCCGCAGCGGGCCGTACAGACTGCTGATTCGCCCAATACGTGCTTTGATTCCGGTGCGAGCCGACCATATTTGCAACAGCGATTCTTCTTTCAGTTTTGTTTCACCGTATGGCGAAAAAGGCGATACCGGAGAATCTTCCGTACTCGTGCCATGGCCATAGAGAGCACCTGCAGAACTTGCCAAAAAAACGGTACCGTCACGGCTAAGAAGCGATTTTTCTTGGCCTATAGCCGACAGTAGATAGTTCCAGATTTCTAGCTCGTTTTGAAGCAGGGCTGTGTCGCTGCCTACTACACTGTTCCCAGCGGCCCAAATTATGAGCCATGGACCCTGGCGATTTGACACTGCTGCTGCGAAGTTTTTGACTTCCGCATCTACCATGTGTTTGAGGACATTGAAGTCACTCCAGGCAAAAGGCTCTTTTTGAACGTGCAAATGAAAATTACCCAATGCGTGTACAGCTGTTTCTATATGTGAGCCTATCATGCCACCTTGTCCAAGAATCCAGGTGTAATGAACCGGTAATATGGGAGTCCCTGTTTGCAGATCTGACAATTTATGCAACATCCATGGTACGGAATCGGATACGTATCATCATGACCAGGCCTTTCCAGGCATCCGAGAATCGGATCTTTTTGCCTTGTTCAATGGTGCGTGGCCGGTACGAGATGGGGACTTCTGTAATGCGTATGCCTTGCTGCAGACACTTGGCACAGATTTCTGCTTCTAGCTCAAACCCATTGGCTTCTAGCTGCAACGATTGAAACAGAGGAGTGGGCAGAAGTTTGTAGCAGGTATAACTATCCGTAATCTGTGCGCCAAACAGAAGATTCAAGCACAGCGTAATGGCTTTGTTTCCCAGTAAATACCGGCGGTAAATATTAGGGTTTACTTGAAGAAATCGAGATCCAAATATGGCAGTGCCAGGCTCCTGTAATGCTTTTTCTACAAGCAATCTGAGTTCATGCGGATCATATTCCAAATCAGCATCTTGAATAACGGTGTAGGTGCCTTGTGCCTGTAGTAGCCCTTGACGAATAGCAGAGCCTTTGCCCCGTTTGATTTTGAAAATCACGTTGTCCGATGCACGTGCGTGCTCGTTAAGAATGCTGAGTGATGCGTCTGTGGAACCGTCATCAATATAAATAATTTCTGCCTCAGGAGCGGCCGCGCTGATGGCATCCATGATCATGGCCAGCGTGCGTTCCTCGTTAAATATGGGAACAAGAATGGTGAGTTGTGGCATACCCGTCATGACAGTGTGAATGGGTGGATGATAGTAGCAAGGCCCAGTGCGGTGCCTATGCCCAGGAAGATCATAGCAACCATGAGCGCTTTTGTAGCAAGTGTATCACGGTGAGCGGCAGAGATAATGACGAGCGGGTAGACGGGCGTAATCACACGGCCGATGCTCGTGATGGATCCCCAAATGTGATCTGGCATCAAAAGCATGACACCTAAAAAGCCGAGTGCTGCCCATGGCAAAAATGCCTTCGTACGCGTCATAAAAACATCGCGTAGCAGCCACACCATGGCAGGTAATACAAATAGCAGAAACAGAGCAATGGAAGAGAGTGTGTAGAGCGTAAAACCGTCGCGGCCCATCAGAATATCGGCAATAGCTTTGAACGGGACATCACGCTTATCAGTGCTAGTGAGAAAGGGAATTTCTTGGAATATGCCGTAGATAACGCTGTGCCAGCTCAGAAAAACGGTAAGTGGGATCAGACTTTTTAGGGCATCACTCCACCGTTGCCGAAGCATGCTATAGCCACATACAGCCAAGAGAAGCAGAAGATGAATTTCGCGTGTCAGTCCGATCAATGCCAAGAGGAGAAGATCGAGTGGTTGTAGCCGTTTTGATCTTGAGTAGCGTATTAAAAAAACTGTCAGTAACAATAGAGACAGCGGTTCAGCCAGACTGAAGTGCAAGCCCACCATGGCCGCCGGACATAAAGCGATGGCAAGTGCGTACAGAGTTTTCATGCCTCTTTGCAGAGCAAACGCCGTTGCGCCCATGAGTGCTGCAATGTTGATACATAAAAATATCAGTGGAAGTGCGCGCTCTTGACCGAACGAAAAAATAAAAGCGACTCCCGACAACAGAATGCGCTAATACGCATAGGACAGCGGAACGGTTGCCCGTAGCTCAGGCCACAATGCGGGTGAGAGTACTACTGCAAACTGGCGTGCGATTTGGTAGTACTGCATGCCATCGTAGCCAGGCATTTGTAGCACTATGGTACGTGGTGGCACAGGATGATAATCGGCCATCTCTTGATCCACATGAAAAAGCGCGCTGGGATTCCCTCCATACGGTGCAAGTGTAGCAATGAGGATAACTGCTAATACCGTGCCAAGCAGAAGCAGTGGCCAAAGAGTGGCACGTATCATCTGCATCTGTTACAGGGCAAGGTACGTGCGCTTTGCCTGTTTCACAGCGTCGCCATCAAGGAGAGATTTCAGATCATACACAACACCGTTCTCGCGCACGCTTTTGAGCAAATCACCCAACGCTAACGCTTTATATTCTGCATGGGGAACAAGGTAGAGCACGGCATCGTAGACTTGGTCTAGCGAACCGGGTGTGTGTTTCATGGCTGCTATGGCTTCAGCTGAGTAATACGGATCAAGTATTTCCACGGTTGCCCCGCGCGCTTCCAATGCATGAAGAACATCTTCCACTTTGCTGTTACGCGTATCCGGACAATCTTCTTTAAACGTGAGTCCTAATACCAGTATCCGTGCTTGACTCACTGGAACAGATAGGTGGTCGCTGACTTGTTTTGCAATGTATGCGGCCATGCCATCATTGACGGATCTCCCCGCTGTTATGACTTGCGTGGTCAGCCCAAGCTGTCGGGCTTTTTCTACCAAGTAATACGGATCCACACCAATACAATGCCCACCCACAAGCCCCGGCATGAACGGCAAAAAATTCCATTTGGTCTTAGCAGCATTCATGACGTCTTTTGTGGCAATACCAAGTGCGTTACAGAGAATGGCAACTTCATTCACGTAGGCAATATTCAAATCGCGCTGTGCATTTTCAATGGCTTTGGCCATTTCCGCAACCTTAATAGAAGGTGCCTGATGAATACCGGCTTCTACAATTGATCCATACACATCGCTCAATATGTGCAGCGTTTCTGCATCTTGGCCGGACACAATTTTCATAATTTTTGACACGGTGTGCGTCTTATCACCCGGGTTAATACGTTCAGGCGAGTAGCCCAGTGTAAAGTCTATGCCGGATATTAGGCCAGATTCGCGTTCCAGAATCGGTCCGCATACCTCTTCTGTCACACCCGGGTAGACCGTAGATTCATAGACCACAATGGCGCCTTTTTTCAGGTGCTTGCCAATCGTTTCCGAGGCACGTTCTAACAACGTTAAATCTGGCAAATTCTTCTCATCAACCGGAGTGGGAATAGCCAAAATAATGATATCCGCTTGGCTGATCATGGTTGGCTCATCACTGAATTCTAGTGGCGCTTCTTGTAATTGTTCTGGAGATAGTTCGCCGGTGCGGTCATGCCCTTTGGCCAGTTCTTCTATGCGAACGGCAGAAATATCATAACCGATGACGCGGTAGCCTTTGACGGCGAATGCGTGAGCCAGCGGCAATCCCACATAGCCCAGGCCTACAATACACAGGACAGGTTTTTGTGCTTCCATGCCCGTAGTGTAGGGGAACAGTACAGGGGAGTGCCAGAGGTGTATGAGCGCTTTCGTTGGGTGGTTTGTGCCTCTACACTGCCGGTATGCACATTCCTCTTATGCGCGGCACGTTTTTCCAGGAAGCGGAAACCAAAGAACGACTGATTGATTTCATTCGCGCGGCATCCCGCTTGAGTATGGGCGAAGAATGCTTAGCGTTTGAAAAAGATTTTGCAGCCTGGCAAAAACGAATACATGCTATTTTTGTGAGTAGTGGCAGTACGGCTAACCTCATATTGTTACAGGCTCTGTTAAATTTGGGTCGTCTGAATAAAGGTGATCGCATTGGTTTTTCATCGCTCACGTGGTCTACCAATGTGATGCCTATTATTCAATTAGGGCTGGTTCCCGTGCCGCTCGATTGTGAACTTTCTACGTTGAATGTATCGCCGCAGATTCTGAACAAAGACATCAGCAACGTACAAGCAGTCTTTCTCACAAACGTCCTAGGCTTATGTGATGATCTGTCCAGTATTGCAACACTTTGCAAAGAACATAATGTCCTGTTGCTGGAAGACAACTGTGAATCTTTGGGATCGATGCACAAAGGAACCTTGCTTGGAAATTTTGGATTGGCATCCACCAATTCGTTCTTTGTTGGTCATCATTTATCCACGATTGAAGGTGGCATGGTTTGTACTGATGACGCAGATCTGGCCGAAATGCTCATCATGGTTCGGGCACATGGTTGGGATCGGCAACTATCACCGGAGCGCCAGAAGCACCTTCGGGATACGCATCACATCAGCAATTTTCATGCGCTCTATACGTTTTATGAACTTGCGTACAATGCGCGCCCCACAGAGATCAATGGATTCTTAGGTCATCTGCAATTGCCTCTGCTCATGGATACACTCCTCAAGCGAGAGCAGCAATTTCATCAATTCCTTGCACGTGTTCAGGAACGGTCAGATGTGTATGAAAGGCCTGATGCGTCTCAACTTGAACGTGTATCCAGCTTTGCCATGGCGGTCGTTTGTAAAAGCCCGGAGATCTGCAAAGAAACAGTGCAGCGGTTTCAGGCAGCTGATGTAGAAGTGCGGCCGATTATTGCCGGCGATATCACGCAACATCCTTTCTATACCAAGTATGCAACGCCGGTGCCATGCCCCAACGCAGCTGAGATTCATAAGCGAGGGTTCTATTTTCCCAATCATGCAGATCTAACCAGCGAGGAGGTGCAGTTTTTGTGTGCGTTGCTGTAATACTGTTCGCGTCAAACTCTTCTCTTGGTCTTTTGACCATCCATGCTACCGTATGTCCGATGTCTCCTAAACGAGCGCTTATTACTGGCATAACTGGTCAGGATGGTTCCTACTTGGCTGAACTTCTGTTGCAGAAAGGCTATGACGTACACGGTATTGTGCGCAGGGCATCCACATTCAATAGGGGTCGCATTGATCACTTGGGTCAAGCAGCCGGAACACCGCCGCTTACCTTGCATTACGGCGATTTAGGCGATAGCAGTTCGCTGCTGCGTATTTTGCTGGAGGTACAGCCCGATGAAATCTATAATCTGGCCGCCCAAAGCCATGTAGCCATCAGTTTTGATATTCCAGAATATACAGGCGATGTGACAGGGCTTGGTGCTGTGCGATTACTGGAAGCATTGCGAGCCAGTAAATTGCAAAGCCGATTTTACCAGGCAAGTTCTAGCGAATTGTACGGCAAAGTAATGGAAACGCCCCAGACAGAAGACACGCCGTTTTACCCGCGTAGTCCGTACGCGTGTGCCAAGGCTTACGCGTTTTACCTCACACGCAATTACCGGGAAAGTTATGGTTTGTTTGCCGTGAATGGCATTTTGTTCAACCATGAATCGCCACGGCGCGGTGAAAACTTCGTCACGCGTAAAATCACCTTATCACTGGCGCGTATTCTGGCCGGCCTTCAGGACAAAGTATTACTGGGGAATATGGATGCCAAACGCGATTGGGGATTTGCAGGTGAGTACGTAGAGGGGATGTGGCGGATGTTGCAGCACACAGAGCCAGCGGATTTTGTTCTTGCTACAGGTAAAATGGCCACCGTACGTGAATTTTTAGAGATCTGTTTACAGATTGCCGGCATTCCGTTTGAGCGAACAGGAGAAGGTATGAAAGAACACTATACAGATACCAGAACAGGCAGCGTGATTGTGGGTGTAGATGAACGCTATTACCGCCCGGCAGATGTAGAGTTGCTATTGGGTGATGCATCGCGCGCCAAGGCAGCGCTCGGTTGGGAACCAAAAACATCGTTGCAAGATCTTGCCCGTATGATGATGGAAGCTGATTGCAGCACGTACGATATTCCTCTTCCTTAAGCCTTATGGAGTTTGCAGGCACACGTGTTCTGGTGACAGGTGGCACAGGCTTTATGGGCAGTTTTTTGGTAGAGGAACTTTTGGCCCGTGGTGCACACCCTGTGGTGCCACTTCGGCCAGGTGGATCACGTCATCATCTGACAGGCAGTGCAGGGGATATCGAATTTCAAGAAGGCAGTTTGGAAGACGTGTCGTTCTGTACGTCACTACTAAGCGGCATTGATATGCTTTTTCATGCGGCATCCGTCCGTAAAAATGTACGTTTTCATCAGGAACAAGCCAAAGAAGTGTATCGCGCCAATGTGGCTATGACGGAAGCGCTCCTTCAGGCGCATCAGCAGACATGCCCATCTACCTCGGTGGTGTTCTTCAGTAGCGCACACGTTCCATCAGGGGTATCTGTGGATCAGTTATGGCAAAAAGAACGACCTGACGGTTACATCATTGGTAAGCTGGCCTGTGAACAGGCATGGCAAGAAGCCGCGCATACAGAGCAGTTTCCGCTTCTCCTCCTACGGCCGGTTGGTATATATGGTCCGCGTGATACGTTCCATGATGATGCCAACGTTATTCCGTCGCTTATGGTCCGCGCAGAGCAGGCAACAGACCAGTTGACGGTGTGGGGTGACGGCACACAAGAGCGGGCCTTTGTGTACGTTGAGGATGTGGTGAAAGCAGTCTTTGTCTTATTAGAAGCGCAGGCACAAGGAGTGCAGTACATCACGCCTGGTATGCCGGTTTCTATGCAGGAGATTGCCCAGCAGATTCGCGATATTGTCCGGCCTGGTTTGCCCATTCATTTTGATAGCAGTAAACCAACAGGTGAGCGCATGCAGCCGGCCTTCTCTATTCATCCGCAGCTTACCACTCTCAAGTGGACCGCTTTTTCCAAAGGCCTAGAGCGAACGTATGATTGGTGGAAGGCACATAGGCAAAGCGCCACATAATCGTTACACTGCACGTGTGTCATCAATCCTCGTCATCATTCCGTCATTTAACGAGCGCCAGAATATTCTGTCTCTTCTAGAGCGCTTGTTTGCATTGGGCTTGAATCTACATGTACTAGTAGTGGATGACTCCTCACCAGATGGCACGGCAGATGTGTTGCGTGAAGGCCAAAAACAATTTCCTGATGAGTTGTATGTTATCGTTCGTAAAGGCAAAGGCGGCCGCGGGTCTGCAGTGCTAGATGGTTTCCGCTGGGCGCTTAGACATTCGTACGACATTATTTTTGAGATGGACGCTGATTTTTCGCATGAGCCATCTGAAATTCCCAGATTTTTGGAACAGATGAAGCAGAGTGACATGGTCGTTGGATCACGATATCTACCCGAGAGCAAAATTCACGAATGGGGTATGAAGCGCACGGTGTTCTCCTTCCTTGCTAATAAATATGCCAGGTTTGTTCTAGGCATTCCGATGACGGATTACACGAATGGGTACCGTTGTTACCGCCGAAGCACCCTTGAAATGATAGATATGGATCACATCGATGCTAAGGGATATGTTGTGTTGTCCGAAGTGGCGTGGCAGCTGCACAAAAAAGGTGCCACGATTGGCGAAGTACCAACCATCTTCGTAAACCGTCGTAGAGGAATTAGTAATCTCACGTCCAAGGAAATTCAGGAAGCGTTTTTATCTGTGTTGCGCATTAGGTCTCCGCGTTTGTATGTGCATGTGAAACAAGGCATAAAATTTATTATGAGCGGAGGAATTGGCAGTCTCATAGATATGGTGTCACTTACGGCCTTCGTTGCCTTGTTGAAGATTCATCCCAATGTTGCTTTCTACCTATCAAGTTTTTGTGGGGCGATGACGGTGTTCTTCTTGAACAAGCACATCACCTTCCGCAATAAAGAAAAGGCTTACAGAAAGCAGATTGCTAAGTTTTGGATGGTCTATGGCCCGGCTATTTTTCTCAACGGCGTGATATCCACTATTTTACGCGCTATGGGTGTTCCGTACCTGTTGGCAAAAGCAATCGCGATTGGTTTGCTGATCCCCATTAACTACATGCTATCCCACGGATTTATTTTTCGTAAAAAACATGCACACGTAACGTGAAGGTTCGTCAAAGTTACGGAATGCGCACAATACGCCAGCGCTCATCTTCATAAATAGATACGCCGTTTGAGCTCTGTGGCAGAGCGAATTCCGATAGCGTATCAATGACGATATGGGTGACATGAAACCGTTCAAACGTACTTGTGGAATTGGAACGTAGATGTGCAAGAAGTTGCCGGCCTTTCTGTTTCCAGAAATCTCCCTGTGCCATCTGGTAGGCCGTATAGTGTTTGCTATCTGCCGTACAAAGGTGCGTACGTGCACAAAGCGTATTTTTTAGGTTGGCATACTCGGCTTGATGAGATGGGCCAATGCCTGAAATAACCGGGATACTTTGTTCAAGCAGCGTCTCATCAGCTTGTGACAGATGCTGAAACAAATAGCGTTCCAGAAGTTCTTCGGTCGGAATAGGGTGCAATACGGCTGCGTTACACAGCACAACAGAATGATTGGTATACACAGGAATGAGACAACTCAACTCACTGTCTGCCAATATGACACCAGCATCCTGCTCCTTGTTGAGAATGTCTAATGGCACGGCAAAAGCCTGAAGTTCCTGTGCTTCCGTATTGGGTTGATGCAGATACGGAAAGGCATTCGACCGTATGATGGTGTGCATGAGTATGGTGAAGCCCAAGATAGATGCTATGCCTACAGAAAGCACTCTGCCCCGCGTCCGTGTGAGAGCCTGAGCGGTAAAAAAACAACATCCCACGGTTGTCATGATCAATCCAAACCGCCACATGTGTGTACCAAGCTGCATATCTTTCCCCGTCATCACGTTACTGAATGTGGCAATCACAATGGCAAGCGTTGCCAAAAATATGGTGCGTTCAGCGTTGGACCATCGTCGTTTTTCTACATACGTGATGCCCAGCAATGCAGCCAAGAGAAGAAGCAGATACTTCGCATTGAAGATACTGATGGGCAATACCAAATGCGTGTTTGTCACACCAATACGCGTGGCTGTTTCATGCAGGAGAGGATCCGTTAGTATATGTATCACATCCACAATTCCCGGCGTGATCAGCATAAAAATTCCTGCCCAGATCATGAACCATCTAACAAAAAGTGTTCTGTTTCCTTGGAGCAAGCTTTGCAGCGTGAGAAGTCCTAACACCGTGAAGATGATCATCCACAGATAGAGATACACATAGAAGGAAATGGCAGCCATGATCCCTAATCCTATGAGCCATTTTTTGGCATTGGGCTGGCGTACATGTTCATACAGTAACAACAAGAATACGAGAAACAGCGGATAAATGGTTTGCATGATCACCGGCCTTAAAATCAAATTATGCACATACGCAACGCCCATGACGCCCATACCTGCCGAGAGCCACGCGTTGCCTGTTGTTACCCGCAGCAACAAGAAAAACAGCAACAAACCTGTGAGCGCCGTGTACAACAGCATGTTGACTATCGTGATGTGTGGCATGCTCAACCCAAACAACCCTGGAATGGCAGCAATCCACACAGGCACAATAAGGCTTGGGCTTTGCAGCGCGTCGTACTCACGAATATAGGGGTTCCCCAGCCAGATCTTTCCCTCAAGAACTTCATGAATCTGAGCTTGGTAGTATTCCGTATCTGATTGCAGTGATGGCAGGACATCTGGAATGAGCGTTCCGGTCATATTCCATATAGCAAATACCGGAATCAGCCCAATACCGAAACAGGCAAGCAGTAGAGCTGTAAGTGGTTTCCAGTGAGGTAGCACGTGCGCATTCTACATCATCAAAATGCTCTACACCTTGTGAGACTGATACCACTCCACTGCTTTCTTGATTCCTTCACTATAAGGTGTTTTAGGGTTGTATCCCAGTTTTTGCTTTGCCTTAGAAATATCAGCGGTGTAGCGAATGACTTCGCCTGTGCGCGATTCGCCAATCTCGAGTGGCGAGCTACTGCACAGAAGTTTTTTAATGTCCTCTGCCACTTGTAGCAAGGTGGTGCTTTGTCCAAATGCCAAGTTATACGTCTGATTTTTTGTCTGTTCAAATGTATGAATGGCTTGGATGACACCGTGCACGGTGTCATCAATGTATGTGAAATCCAGGCACTTATCTTTACCAAAGACCTTGAGCGTTTCATTCTTGCGCGCCTGGCGAATCCATAATGGAACAACGCGGTTACTATCATCGTACATGCCGTACACATTGGAAAATCGTACAATAGTATGATCCACTCCGTAACAACGTGTGTAACTTTGGATAAACGCTTCATCAGCTAATTTGGAGGCTGAGTATGGGCTTTCAGTATGTTCCACATGCACCATTTCTTCGCTATACGTATCGCGACCTTGGGCATTGCCATACACCTCACGCGAGGAAGAAAAGAGGAAGCGCTTCATGCCACGCTTGCGGGCAAATTCCAGCGTATTGAAGGTAGTCGTGACATTATCGTGTGCCATGGATGGATCTTCCACTAAATCGTACACGCGCGCATTGGCGGCCAAATGCACAATGGTATCAATGGTGTCCGGCAGTTTATCAAGTGCCGTTGGATCACGAAGATCTGCAATGGTTGTGAGCGCGTTTAACTCCGGCTTCCATTTGTTCTCCTTCCAATCGATCCCAGAAACGGTAAAGCCTTGCTCCAAGAGAGTCTCACAAAGCCGTGTGCCAATAGTGCCGGAAGAACCGGTGACGAGGATATGCATAACTAAATTGAGAATTGAAAATGAAAAATTGAAAATTACCTCTATTTCGCTATAAGCCTATAGCATTCTCAATTATCAATTCTCAATTATCAATTCATTTTCGACGATGTACGAATTTCGATCCATAACCTACACTGAGGTTCATGTTGTCGCTTATTTTGCCAACATATAATGAGGCTGAGACCATTCCTGTCATTGTGCCACAGGTGTCTAAGGCTCTTTCGGGCATTTTGCATGAAATTATTATTGTAGATGATGATTCGCCAGATGCGACCTGGCAACAAGCTGAGAAACTCAAAGACGGGTACCCCATGGTGTCGGTCATTCGCCGTCTAGGCAGACGCGGCCTTTCTTCTGCTGTGGTGGAAGGTTTTCAGGCGGCCAAAGGGGACATTGTTGCAGTGATGGATGCTGATGGTCAGCATGATCCGGATGTATTGCCACGCATGCTGGAAAAGATTCAAGCCGGTTCGGATGTCGTCATCGGATCACGCTACTCTTCAGGCGGGAGCGTGGGGGATTGGAATATCTTTCGGAAACTATTGAGTAGTTCAGGAACATTGCTCACGCGGCTGGCTCTTCGGCGATATGTTGCGGATCCACTCAGTGGATTTTTTATGATGCGCCAATCTACAGTAGAGCCGCTGCTGGCTCATTTTCATCCAGAAGGATTCAAAATTTTGTTAGATATCATTGTTAGATTGCCGCAGCACACCACGGTTGATGAGATTCCGTTTGTGTTCCGAACGCGGATTGCCGGTGAGAGTAAGCTGAATTTTGGTGTACATTTAGCCGTACTTCATACAGTGATACCGCTTCTGATTCGCCGTTTTGCAGTGGGCATAGTACTAGTTGTTGGTGCGGCGCTGATAGTTTTGTTCTGGTTATCGGCAGGTGCTTGATCAACAAAACTAGCGAGTAAAGCTAAAGATGGACACATGTGTGTCCTCATAGAGAGGAGTGTTTGTCTGCAGCCACGCAGGAACAGGTGTGGGTTGTAAGATCATGTATGTTCCGGTTACAGGGAGATAGTTTGAAGGATCACGTATGACCGTGATTTCTGGCCGCAGGTACCAACGCACATGGTGACCCACATTGTTGCCAAGAATAGTGAGTTCTGTTTGAGTATGAAGCACAGATTCCAGCTGAGATGCATGCGTATTCCAATAGGGAACCTGTGAAAATGGTGGCACCCTATACGAGTGCTGCATCCAATGCATGGGTTGCAACACAAAAACCGTGGTGACACAGAGAACACTCACGATGCTGAGGCGTACATACGCGTGGAGTGTCCCCATCCACAGACCAATAGCGAACATCGTATAGATCACATCAGCGGTGTAGTACAAATGCGATGGTCCCAGGAAAAATGCCATACCCATGCCAAGGCACATCAGTAGCACCATTGACCAGGGCAATTGACGTGCGCGCTGTACGCTCAGCAGTAGGAGTGGTAGAAAAAAAGGAACCATGAGAACCCAACTGGAGAACAGCGTAGATAACCGCTCCAAAGGCGCGTGTGCTCCAAACGCTCCACCGCTGTACTGTGTAAGTGTTGCCAAAATAGCAGGGCTGGTCACAAGTGTTGCACTAATAGGCACAAGGCTAAGTGCTAAGATAATGGCCACGGGATCTTGGAATACTCGCTGACGTTTCTGAATGATGCAGCCAAGAAGTAGCATGAACGTGAAGACGAAACCTTGTGTCTTGGTGTAACTGGCAATGACCGATGCGAAAAACAGGAGAATGAGCATGAAGACACTGCTGTCGCGTCGTGCCCGTAAAAAGCAGTATGTGAAAAACAGCCAACTCGCGATGACAAATGTGCTGAGATACGCCAGCCGACTAAAAACGATGGCACTTGGAAAAATGGCGGCTAGTGCAGCTACACGCAGCGCTGTTTCTTTTCCGCATTCTCTTCTGGCAATCACATACATCAGCCAGACAATCAGACAGCCAACCAATGCAACAGGCAGGCGAACAGAAAGAAGCGTTGAGCCCCCTATAAACTGCGCTATCTGAAATACCCATAATGAAGGTTTAGGATGCGCTGCCGTGGCACCAAGCACAAACTGTGCTTCATCCGTAGCTAAGTCTGCAAATGTGAGATCTACAAAACGCAAACAGCAACCCGCAGTAATGCAAACCCATAACACATATTTTTCTACTCGGCTCATGAGCGGCAGAGTTTTTTGATGCGAGGAGGCAGTGTTTCTCCTTTCCGTTGGTATTGATACTTCCATGTGACGCAGATGGTATCATCTTCTTTTTGTATCTGAAGTGGTTCTACATTCACCATCCATAAGCCTTCATACTGTAATTGTTTGGCTGATTCTGCGGCAAAAGTGCGCACAGGAGTTGATAGCATAGGTAGCATAATCGTTTGAGCTCTGTGTAGTTGGGGCAGGCTCAGCATCAGCGCAAAAAATGCACACACGCCTATACATACAACATGTTCACGCTTCATGGTTACAGAGCGTAGTACTGCTTATACCACTCCACAAACTTCGGAATCCCATCTTTGATCATGGTCTTCGGCTCATACCCAAGCATCTTCTTTGCTTTCACAATGGATGCCAAACTTGCTTGTACATCACCCGGTTGCATCGGCAGAAATTCTTTTTGGCCTTCTTTGCCGCACTGCTTCTCAATCATCGCAATAAAATCCATCAACTCTTCTTTACGGCCAGAACCTACATTGAATACTTCTTCTGGATAATTCTTATCAATGGATGCCACGATGCCAGAAACAATGTCATCCACGTATGTGAAATCGCGTTGCATTTTGCCTTGGCCAAATACGTGCATGCTGTCGCCGCGGAGAATGGCATCCGTAAATAAGAACAGCGCCATGTCCGGCCGGCCGTACGGCCCGTACACCGTAAAAAATCGCAAACCTGTCACAGGTATTCCGTACAAATGATGATACGTGTGTGCCATGAGTTCATTATCTTTTTTATTCTGCCCATACAGCGATACTTGATTATCGGTTTGATCTGTTTCTTCAGCCGGTAACTTGCCATTGCCGCCATACACCGAGCTGGAAGAGGCATAGATCAATCCATTAATTTTCTGCTGACGCACTTCTTCTAGTACATGAAAAAACCCTTTAATATTGATATCAATGTATTCATCTGGATGTTCAAACGAATAGCGCACACCGGCCAAAGCGGCTAAATGGCATACGCGGTCCGCACCTTTCATGGCATCGCTCAAACTATTTCTATCCAAAATATCTCCTTTTATAAACGTAAAACCAGGAATATCGCTCAAGATCTTCAAGCGAGCCTGTTTGAGTTGAGGATCATAATACGGGCTGACATTGTCGTACCCAATCACTTCATCCCCGCGGGCGAGTAAGACTTGTGCCGTGTGGAAGCCAATGAATCCGGCAGCACCGGTAAGAAAGATGCGCATATTTCTATGATAACGTACTCTGATCCAGCTGCATTGTAGCTTTTTTCAAGTTTTGTTCTAAAATATATCTATGAAACCTCCTGCTGACAGTCTTCAACATGTTCTCTACGTGTCAGGTGATATACGAGCCTGGGAACATCTGATTGAGCGAACTCCCAGAGACAGGATGATGCAATTTGTAGCATTGGCTTCTTGGAAAGGGGTGACTATGGATCTGCATGAACCAAGCGTGTACCAGGAATTTGTAGAGCGATTAAAAAAATTAGTGCCTTTTAGATCTAGACCGTCAGAGTTCTATTCTCTGCTTGCCCATAAGAGTCATGATCTTGCTGAGACCATGTGTGCAGAGCGATATGCTGAGGCGCAAATCATGAGGCTTGCAAAAACATACAGACGCGCCATTGCAGATATTCTTGAGATTCACTCAGATCAGCCTATCCCAACACCCGTATATTCAAAGCTTGCATTTGCCGCTTCCCGTGGCTCGTAAATATTTCTGCCATCAAATAGAAATGATCCTTTCATGGCTTTTTTTAATTCAAATAGATTGATTCCGCGGAATTCATCCCATTCCGTTAAAATGACCACGGCATCAGCTTTCGCTGCAGCGGAAAGAGGAGAATCGGCATACATAATTCCGGCCGGTAAAACTTTTTTGGCATTCTCCATAGCAGCGGGGTCATACGCATGAACCGTGTGACCTTTTTCTAAAAGCATTGGCAGTAAATCTAAACTTGGCGCATCGCGCATATCATCAGTTTTAGGTTTGAATGCTAGGCCTAAAATAGCAACGCGCGCTTGAGCAGGAAGAGCATCCAGGATTTTTTTAAAAAAGCGTAGGCGTTGGCGTGTGTTGATCCGGTCTGTTGCATCTACAATGGAAAGGTCCAGATCATATTCTTTGGCAGTTGCCATGAGTGCTTTGATGTCCTTTGGAAAACAACTGCCGCCGTACCCAATGCCTGCATGCAAAAAGCGTGGCCCAATGCGGTCATCCAGCCCTATGCCTTTTGCAATATCACGAATGTCCGCACCCGTTTTTTCAGCCAGTTCGCTCATCATATTAATAAAGCTGATTTTGGTGGCCAGAAAACTGTTGGATGCATATTTCACAATCTCGGCACTTTCACGGCTCATTAATAGTAATGGTTTTCCTACTCTGGTAATGGGCCGATACAACTCTTCCATTATTTCTTTGGCCCATGCTTCACCGTTTACGCCTATGACAATTCTATCGGGCATGAGCGTGTCATTCACGGCCATGCCTTCACGTAAAAACTCCGGATTACTCACCACAGCAACGCGGCACATGGCGTTTCGATCGTTCAGAATTTTATTAAAACGGTCTGCACATTCTTTGCCCGTGCCAACAGGTACGGTGGATTTAGTCACAAATACCAAATCATGATCAATAACCTTTGCCACACTTTCTGTCACGGCAAACACCGCACGTAAATCAGCTTTATGGTTTTCGCCCTGTGGCGTTGCTACCGCGCAAAAAAGAACTTGAATATGTGGCAATACTTCTGTGATATCCGTGGTAAATGACAAGCGCCCGACATCCAAATTTCGTTTGATGATTTCTTCTAATCCCGGTTCGTAGATAGGGCTTATGCCATGTTTGAGTTTGTCTATTTTATTGGGGTCAATATCCACGCCAAAAACGGTGTGCCCCAGTTCTGCAAAACAGGCAGCAGACACAAGACCAACGTAGCCGGTGCCAACAACGGCAATATGCATGGGTTGAGTGTAGCGTATCCTCATATGAATCAAATACAGATGATGATTTTTTGTCTATTGTAAGCCAAATAGTTATGTTTAGACTGGAAAAAATTGCCCGTACCGTTGACAGTTCTAGAATGCTCCAAATCTTTTGTGGTACTTAGGTGGTACGCAATGATCTTTGGAAATTTGCAGAATATGATCCGTCTCCTTTTTCTTGGTGTCCATCAGTGACACCGATTGGAGGCGTGGTCGTCAGAAACGAGGCAGCAACAAGATGATCTCGAATCTCGAACAGGCTCTCATGGCGTTGGGCATGACTGAGGGTCAACTCCCCTATGATGCTCAGATAAACCCGAATATCCTCGCCAACATCGACCCCGATCTCCAGCGTGACATCGTCGATCTCTGTTGAGGCAAGCGCCGCGACTGAACGAGCTCAGTCCCCGAAGAGAAGCCGGT
>Ga0163152_10000917_pt1 | contig 48289 bp, 41 predicted proteins | sample OliLakLV19MP8IB2_FD_148635 | JGI IMG/M metagenome (GOLD analysis project Ga0163152, IMG submission 148635) | Freshwater microbial mat bacterial communities from Lake Vanda, McMurdo Dry Valleys, Antarctica - Oligotrophic Lake LV.19.MP8.IB-2 | ecosystem: Environmental > Aquatic > Freshwater >...
AGCCACGGCCGGAGTAGCCACCGCCCCCACGGCCACCACGGCCACCCGACAGAAGGGAGAAGAGCAGATACGTCGCTAAAGCGGGGTTGGTGGCGAACAGCACCAGGAACCCGACGACGGCCAGGCCGAGCAGGATCATCTGTCCGAAGCTGAGGGAGGGTGCGGCTCCGGCCGAAGGCGCCGGGCCGGGCACCGACTCGGTCGGCGGGGCCTGCCCTTCGATGGCCGCGCGCAGCGCCGCAACCCCGTCCCGGATTGCGCCGTCGTGATCATCCGCCTGGATCCGGGGCACGATCGTCTGCCGGATGATCCGCGAGGCGATCGCATCCGGCACCTGGCCCTCGAGCCCGTAGCCCACCTCGATCCGGACCTTCTGATCCTGCGAGAAGACGAAGAGAACCAGGCCGTCGTCGAGCCCCTTGCGGCCGACCTTCCAGGCGGCAAAGGCCCGAACCGTGAAGTCTTCGAGCGGGATGCCGCCCGTGGTCCGGTCGATCCACACCAGGAGCTGGTGGCCGGTCTGTCGCTCGTAGGCCTCGAGCTGTCCGTCGAGCTCTTGTCGGGCGCCTTCCGAGATGAAGCCCGAGGCATCGGTGACCCAGCGCGCGGGCGGGGCCGACCCATCGCCGCCCGCGACCCGCGCCGCCAGCCCTCCGACCAGCAGCAGCGTGGCGAGAACGCGGGCGATGGTCCGCCTCACCCGCTCAGAATTTCACTGTCGGGGCGACATTGGCCCCGGCCTGGGACTGGAAGTAGGCCTTCTCCTTGAACCGGTCGCCGAAGAAGCCGGCGATCAGGACGGTCGGAAAGCTCTGCCGCCGGGTATTGAAGGCGCGCGCCGCTTCGTTGAAGCGCATGCGCTCCACCGCGATGCGGTTCTCGGTTCCCTCGAGCTGCGCCTGCAACTCCAGGAAGTTCCCGGTCGCCTTCAGTTCCGGGTACTTCTCGACCACCACCATGAGCCGCGAGAGGGCCGACGACAGACCGTCCTGGGCCTGCTGGAACTTCGCGAAGGCGGCAGAATCGGCGGGGGCAGCCTGGCCCCCGGTGGCAACCTGGCCGACCCGCGAACGCGCCTCCGCCACGGCCGTGAAGGTGTCCTTCTCGAACGCAGCTGCGCCCTTCACGGTCTCGACGAGGTTGGGGACCAGATCTGCCCGCCTCTGATAGACGTTCTCGACCTGACCCCATTGAGCCTGGACCGCCTGGTCCAGCGCGACCAGGCTGTTGTACCCGCCCACGCCCGCCACACCCAGCACCAGTAGGACGAGGATGAAAATCCCCCCGCAGCCAATCGCCCACTTCGCCATGCCAACCTCCCCGTTCCCGATCTCTCCCCGGAGCGGGGAGACGTTCAGCATCCAGGGGAGCAAGGCGCGTGCCAGAGGGGAGTAGCGTCTCATTCCCCAGGCGAATGACCGGCTCTCATCGAAATCCCATGAATCCGGCGGTCACTTCTCCGATGCCGACGAAGCACGAGATGGGGATGGACCTCCTCTTCCTGGATGTCTCGTACGCCGTGCGATCTACCTGCGGTGGACGGAGCGGGGCCCTTCCGCGACCCCCGCCGGAGACGAACGAATCCGGGGGCATGCCCACGCCCTCCGTACCGGGTGGCAGCGCGTGCCGGTTGTAGCGCGCCGGTGTCGAAGCGGTGCTCGGCTTTGAGCTTCATGGCGATCAACTCCGCATCGACCCATGTATTCCGAAACGCTGGCCCGCTTTCGAACTCACACACCTGCGACGTGGACGCGACAACGTGACCGCGCGCTACGAGATCGCGGTCGTAGATCCCCACAGGTCTGTCGCGGTGTCAGTAGCGTGGAACTCGACGGCCACGCCCGCCGGCGCTGCGGACTCGATTACCCTGGCGGATGACGGCCGGACCCCCGTCGCGGTTCCCGGGGGGCCGTTCCTCAGAAGCGCCCGTGACCCATCCGTTCGGAGATTCGCCCCGCCGCCTTCTTCACCGCTTCGCCCAGGCTCGCCATGTGCGCTCCGCGGATCCGTAAAGACGAGCCGGAGAGGTTGATCGCCGCCACCGGCGCACCGGACCGGTCGAGAATGGCCGCGCCCGCCGAACTCAGGCCGATCGAGAGCTCCTCCTCCGACGTCACATAGCCGCGCTTGCGCGCCCGGCGCAGGTCCTCGATCAACGCGGACACGGTCGCAGGCGTGTGGGGGGTAAGCCGCGTCAACGGTTTGTCCCCCATGATCCGACGGACCGCGGCGTCGTCCATGGCTGCCAGCATGGCCTTGCCGAGCGAGGTGGTGTGGGCGGGAAACAGGCGTCCGGGAAGCGAAGGGACAGAAACGGAATTGGACCCGTCCACTCTTTCGAGAATGACGACCTGATCCCGGTCGAGCACGGCCAGGTGCGCCCGCTCGCCCGTCCGGGCCGCGAGGTCGACGAGGGTCGGGCGGGCGATCACACTGACGTCGAGCCGGCCCACCGCGTGCTCGCCCAGACGCACGAGCTGGAGCCCGAGGTGGTATCGCCCCGTTGCGGGATCCTGTTCGACCATCTCGTTGTACTGCATGGCCATCAGGATGCGATGGGCGGTCGCCTTGTGGAGGCCGGTCTGAGCCGCCACCTCCCGGACATGGAGTTCCGGATAAGCGGGCGAGAAGCACCTCAGGATGTTTGCGGCCCGGTCGATCGCCTGGATCCGGTAGCGATCCGCCGCGGCCCGAGGCGACGGCACCGGGGTCACGGGGGGGGTGCGTTTCTTGCTGGCCATGGTCTTATCATACGAGACGTCGTCTCCTTCTTTTGGAGCGCGCGCCGCTACACTCCCGCCTGTCGCCATGACCCTGGATCCCGAGACGTTTGCCGCCCTCCGTAATCAGGTGCGGCGCTTTGTCGCCGAGCGGCTCGTGCCCAACGAAGACCGGGTCGAACAAGAGGACGCGGTGCCTGCCGAACTGGTCGCGGAGATGAAGGACCTGGGGCTGTTTGGAATGTCGATCCCCGAGGAGTACGGCGGTCTGGGACTGTCGATGGTGGAGGAGATCGAAGTCTGCTTCGAGTTCGGGCAGACCGCGGCCGCATTCCGATCCGTGTTCGGCACCAACGTGGGCATCGGTTCCCAGGGCATTCTCATCGACGGCACCGAAGAGCAGCGGCGCACGTGGCTGCCCCGCATCGCAAGCGGAGAGGCCATCTTCTCGTTCGCTCTCACTGAGCCGGATGCGGGCTCGGATGCCGCGTCGCTTCAGACCAGCGCGGTCCTCGATGGCGACGCCTACGTTCTGAACGGCGTCAAGCGCTACATCACCAACGCTCCGCGGGCGCATGGCTTCACGGTGATGGCGCGAACCGATCCGGGAACGCCGGGTGCTGCGGGCATCTCAGCCTTCATCGTGCCGCGGGATACGCCGGGCGTCTCTGTCGGCCCTCCCGACCGGAAGATGGGCCAGCGGGGCACCAAGACCTGCGATGTGATCTTCGACCACGCGCGGGTGCCTGCAAGCAATCTGATCGGCGGACAGCCTGGAATCGGTTTCAAGACGGCCATGCGCGTCCTGGATCGGGGCAGGATCCACATCGCCGCGCTGGCCGCGGGAACCGCCCGCCGTCTCCTGCGGGACGCCCTCGACTACGCCGCCACGCGCCGCCAGTTCGGCCAGCCCATCCTCGACTTCCAGCTCATCCAGGCCATGCTCGCCGACATGCAGGCGGAGCTGCTCGCGGCCGAAGCCATGGTGCGCGATGCCGCGCGCCGGTACGACGCCTCGCGAAGAAAGCCCGATCCTCACCTGCCCATGGTGGCCGCCGCCTGCAAGTACTTCGCGACCGAGATGGTCGGCCGCGCCGCGGACCGCGCGGTGCAGATCCACGGCGGGGCCGGGTACATGAGCGAGTACAAGGTCGAGCGGTTCTATCGCGACGTCCGGCTTCTTCGTCTCTACGAGGGCACGTCCCAGATCCTTCAACTCGTGGTCGGCAGGGGGCTCAAGACCCACGGCCCCGTCCCCGCCCCATGAACAAACCCATGCGCAAGGAGGCCCCGATGGCCATCGATGTCCGAGGTCCGCTCGGCAAGGGAGCGCGAGCGCGCACTCTCCTGCTGCTCTTCTTGAGCGTCGCTCCCGTCGGCCGGGCCGGGGCACAGCCACGCCCGCCTTCCCCGGCCGAGAACTTCCGGCAGCTCGGCGAGATCCTTCCACCGCCGAGCGGCTCCCGCACCGCTTCCGGGAGTCCGGGGCGCAGCTACTGGCAGCAGCGCGCCGACTATGTCATCGATGTCGAACTGGATGAGGCGAAGCGTCGGATCGCCGGCCGTGAAACCGTGACGTATCGGAACAATTCGCCCGAAAGTCTCCGCTACATCTGGTTGAACCTCGACCAGAACCTCTTCCGGAAGGACTCGGACGCGAACCTGAGTCAGACCGCTCCAAGACTTCCCCTTCCTCCCCCTCCGCCTTCAGGGGCGCCGATCCCGGGGGCGACGAGGGCCCTCCCCCGCCTTTCGTATGACGCCCTCGACACCCTGATCGAGTCCCAGAGCTTCGACGGTGGGTTCAACATCAAGGCGGTGACGGACGCCAAGGGCGCGCCGCTCCCCCACGTGATCGTGAAGACGGCGATGCGCATCGATCTTCCCGAGCCTCTGCCCCCTCAGGGCGTGACGGTCTTCAATGTGACCTGGGCCTACAACATCAATGACGGGCTGAAGATCAACGTGCGAACCGGGTATGAGACCTTCGCGGACGGCAACGACATCTTCGAGATCGCCCAGTGGTTTCCCCGCCTCGCTCCCTACACCGAGCTGAACGGCTGGCAGCAAACCCAGTATCTGGGCGCCGGTGAGTTCTCGGCGGAGTTCGGCGACTATCTCGTTCGCATCACCGCGCCGGACGATCACATCGTCACCGCCTCGGGCGTCCTGCAAAACCCGGAGCAGACCCTGTCCCGGGTTCAGCGTGATCGCCTGGCCCAGGCGCGCACCGCCAGCGGGCCGGTGCTCATCGTGACTCCGGAAGAGGCACGGGCGGCGGAGAAACGGAAGTCGACAAACCGGAAGACCTGGGTCTTCAAGGCCGACAATGTCCGCGACTTCGCGTTCGCCTCGTCGCGGAAGTTCATCTGGGACGCCCAGGGTCACGCCGCGGACAGCATGAACGTCCTCGCCATGTCGTTCTATCCCAATGAGGCGAACCCACTTTGGGGGCAATACTCAACCGCGGCCATCGTCCACACCCTGAAGGTGTACTCGCGGTACTCCTTTCCCTACCCGTATCCGGTCGCGATCTCCGTCAACGGGTCCGAGGACGGCATGGAGTACCCCATGATCTCGTTCACCGGGAAGCGGCCCGATCCGGACGGGACCTATCCCGCTCGCCGCAAGTACAGCATGATCTCCACCGTCATTCATGAGGTCGGGCACAACTACTTTCCGATGGTGGTGAACTCCGACGAGCGCCGGTGGGCCTGGATGGACGAAGGCTTGAATTCGTTCCTTGAATACCTCGCCGAGATGGAGTGGGAGACAGGGTATCCGGCGACCCGGGGGATGCCCTCGAGCATCGCCGCCTACATGGCGGGAGAGGACCAGGACGCGATCATGACCAGCCCCGATCTCTCGAGGTCGGTCGGGGCCACCGCTTACAACAAGCCCGCCACCGGCCTCACCATCCTGCGCGAGACCATTCTGGGCCCCGAGCTCTTCGACCACGCGTTCAGGGAATATGCGCGGCGGTGGAAGTTCAAGCGTCCCGAGCCCGCGGACTTCTTTCGCACGATGGAGGACGCCACGGGCGTCGACCTCGACTGGTTCTGGCGCGGCTGGTTCTATGGCACCGAGCACGTGGATCAGTCCATCGCCTCCGTAAAGCTGTTCGCGATCGATTCCCGGAATCCCGATATCGAGAAAGCCCTCCAGCGCAAGGAGCGGGACGGAAAGCCGCGCTCCCTGCCGGAGCAACGGGATGCCGGCAAGCCGCGGGCGCTGGACAGCCGGTCAGATCTCATGGACTTCTACAACGGTTACGACCCGCTCGACGTCACCGATGCGGATCGCAAGGCCTATACCGATCTCCTCGCGGGTCTCGATGCCCGCGAGAAGGAGCTTCTCGGGAACCGCGCCAACTTCTACGTGGTCGGCATCAAGAACCTGGGCGGTCTGGTGATGCCGGTGATTCTGAGGGTCGATTACACCGATGGAACGAGCGAAGACCTCCGCCTTCCCGCCGAAATCTGGCGGCGCAACGCGGTCTCCTTTGAAAAGCTCATCATCACGCCCCGAGAGATTTCCCGCCTGACCCTCGACCCTCACGGTGAATTGCCCGATACGGACCTCTCGAACAGCGTCTGGCCCCCGCAGCCCGCGAAGTCGCGAATCGAGCTCTTCAAGGAGGGAACGCCGAAGAACCCGATGCAGGACGGCGTAAAGAAGCCGGTCACCCTGAAATAGTCAGGGTCGCAAGAGAATCTTGAGCGCGTCCGGCCGAGCCGCCTGCTCGAAAGCAGCAAGGCCTTGGGCCAGCGGTCTCTCGGAATCGATGAGATCGCGCGGGTCGATCGCGTGTTCGTGCAGCATCCGAAGGGCGGGCGCGAACTCCCCGCAACGCGAGCCGACGATGGTGATCTCGTCCACCACGATGGGCGCGGCATCGATCTCGAGGCGGCCCGCATACGTGCTCTTGAGTACGATCACCCCTCGAGGACGCACGGCGTCTGGGGTCGCCGTGCTCTTCTTCAAAGCCTTCAGGCGGCCTGAACGGCCAGGGCGGCCCTAATGACCCTGCCTCACTTCGAGTGGCCGTGGCCCGGGCGCAGACCATCCTTCTCGGCGGCGGCCGCGACGTCCATGATCGCGCGGATCCCCGAAACGGGGCACATCGACGGTGAGTTAGGCGAAGGATTTCATCCGCGGAAAGGTAATCCAGGCACGCTCATCTTCATCGGGCTCTGCCCATAGCCGCAGGCGGCGCGGCGGCGGCTAACCGCCGGAACCGCAGATCCCACACGCGAGCCTGGCTGATGCTCAATTCCGTGACCCCACCCTTCTTGTCGCGGAAGAAGCGCACCTGGCCGATCGACCCCGCGAAGCCGTCCGCGTAGTTGGGGGTCAGAGCGATGATCGCGTCGGGCCGGCGATGGATCACCAGTCGGTCGCCCTCGAGCGCCACGCGCAATGTGACCTCGGCCTCATCGCTCGCGTACTCGCCGGCCAGAGCCGCCATCTCGGTGGCGCCGGGTTTGCCCGCGACCACGCGCTCGAAGCGGACGATCTCCCCCAGAGTGTCGGTGCGGAGGCCGCGGAGCCGGCCGGCGCCATCGCGCTCGACCTGCATCCGGATCGAGCCCGAGCCGACACGGAACAGGCCCTTCGAGAGGGGCGTGATCGGCCCGCCCGGGCTGCGGAGCTGGCCCCCGTCGAGGTCGATCGAAAGGGCCTCGTGCGTGGCGACGTTCCGGTAGAGGCCCGCCGCCTCCGCGAGCGCCGGCGCATCCGCAGCGAAGGGGGGAAGAGTCGTCGGCCTGGGCAGATCGAGAAACATCTCCGCAACCTGACGGCCGAGGGTCCACGCGGGCGCGTCGCTGGCGTTGCACAGCACCGCGACCGAAAGGCCTCGTTGCGTCGGATACTGGGCTAGCCATGCGCGGTAGCCGGCGGTGCCGCCGCTGTGGTTCACCTCGGGCACGCCCTTCCAATCATTGATGTAGAGGCCGGCGGAGTAGTTGATCTCCTCCCCGTTGTTGAACCGGCCGCGGGTGCGCTGGAGGTCCACGAAGGAGCGTCCAAAGACCCTGGGATTCACCGCATTCTCGTTCCAACGAAGGAGGTCACCCACGGTGGTCAGAAGCCCTCCATTCCCGTGGACATTCTCAAAGGGCATGTTCATGGTCACGCCGGTGTCCGCCACGGTATACGCGATGGCGCGATCGCGCACCACTCGCGTGAAGTCGTCCCCCCACGACGTGCGGGTCATGCCGAGGGGAGCAAAGATCGACTCGCGCGAGAAGTCCTGAAAGCTCTTCCCGGAAACTCGGGACACGAGGATGGCGAGCAGATTGAAGCCGGTGTTCGAGTACGAATGGGCGGTGCCCGGTGTGAAGTTCAAGGCCTTCTGGCGGCTCACGATATCCAGGACATGCGCGTGGGTGTAGGCGCGGGACGTGCGCGGCCATCGCGCGACACCCCGAGAGTGCAGCCGGGAAGGTCGGTGGTGTTCCAGCGCGCGAAGAGCCGGTCGATCTCGCGGGAGATCTGCGGCGTCACCGGGTCCGGCGCCTGCGCGGCCACCCGAGCCGGCCCGAGCAAAGTGAAGACGGTAGCGAAGACGAGCAGGATTGCCAGCCGTGTGCCGGCCGTCGGCCAGACAAAAGCGGTGTTCATGGTTTGAGTCCTCGAATGATCTCGATGCCGTGCCCGCGCACCGAGGAGCGGTTCACGATGGGGATCCGGAGGTCTCGACGAGACGCGCGCGCAGATCTTTCTTCGAGACCTTGTTGAGTACGGAGCGCGGGAACTCCTCAAGGAAGAGGACGTGCCGCGGCACCTTGAAGTCGGCTAGCTGCTCGCGACAGGTCGTGACGATCTGCGCGGCGAGCGCCGCACGGTCGGAAACCCCGGGAGCCGGGATCACGAACGCGACAGGAACATCGCCCAGGAGCTCGTGGGGTTTGGCCACCACGGCAACCTCGAACACTCCAGGGATCGGTTGGATCACGCGCTCGATGTCGGCCGCCGCCACATTTTCGGCGCCGACCCGGAGCATGTCCCCGCCCCGCCCTTCGAAGCGGAATCCACCGTCCGCATGCGGAGTCACCATGTCCCCGGTCTTCATCCAGCCGTCTTCAGTGAAGGCGGCCGCGGTGGCTTCCGGGTTGTTGAGGTACTCGTAGAACAGCGATACGCCGGGCACGCCGCGAATCATGAGTCGGCCGGTCTCGCCGAAGTCGACCGGCGTTCCGTCCTCGCGCCACACCGCAACCTCGTATCCCGGCGTCACCCGGCCCATGCCCAGCGGCCGGTTCGGGAGATCCAGTTGCCCGACCGTCGGCAGGCTCACCGTCTCCGTCATCCCGAACCATCCGAGGCCCTGAACACGGAACTGATCGCGCGTGAGCGGCGGATCGGTGGTACCCGAACCCCAGAACTTGAACGAGTGCCGCTCAGGGACCGGATGCATCGCGAGCGTCTTGAGCATGAAGGGTGACGAGGTGGCCCAGGTGCAGCCGTGTTTGAGCGCGCTGGGCCAGAAGCGGCTGGCCGAATACTTCGGCGTCACCACGATGGATCCGCCGGCCCACAGGCTCCCCAGCGACGAATACATCAGGGCGTTGGTGTGACACAGCGGGAAGAAAACGAAACCGATGTCGTCGGGTCCGAGCTTCAGCTCGGTGGCGGTGACCCGCGCGCCCCAAAGAACGTTCGCATGCGTCCACACCACGCCCTTGGGACGCGCGGTCGTGCCCGAGGTGTATTGCACGCTGTTGAAGTGCATCGGATCGTGGGGCTCTGTGGGCAGCCCCACCGGATCGGCCTCCACCTCGCGAAAGGGGACGATTCCAAGCGCCGCGAACGCGGCCGGTGCCTCGCCCTGATCGAGTTCGGTCGCCACGATGAACCGCAGTTTTGGCGCCGACGACGCGACCAGGTCCACGAACGCGGGCTGGGTCAAGGCGGCCACCGCTCCGCAGTGCGCCGCGAAGTATGAAAGCTCCTCTGCCGACGAACGCGGGTTCGTGGTCACCGCCACCGCCCCCAGGCGAGAGCACGCGTGCCACGCGATCAGGAATTCGGCGCAGTTGTTGAGGTGGATGAGGAAGAAGTCGCCCTTGCGTATTCCCCGGGCCTGGAGCCCCGCCGCGCAGCGGTCCACCGCGCGCGCGAGTTCCGCGTACGTGTACCGGCGGCCCTCGCCGGAAGAGGGCTCCCAGACCAGATACGGCCGGTCCGCGTAAATGCGCGCGCGTTCGCGCAGGAGCCAGGGAACGTCGATCCCGATGAAGGGATGGAGGCGCGGAAGTGGGAGGCCGGTGGGAGCGGGCATGATCTCAGGGAGTAAGGGTCGCGAGTCCGTCGGCCAGGGCCAAGGCGCCTTCATGAGTCAGGACGCGAAAGAAGACCTCCGCGGGACCGCCCGCGCCATGCATCAGGGTGATGGAGTGTCCGGGAATTGCCGGAGACTTGAAGCTCGCACGCAGCCTTCGGAGGCGGGTCGGATCGCCGCCAGCGTACCGCCTTACGATCTCGCGTCCCACGATCGCCCACGTCGCGGTGCCGTGAAGGATGATGTCGGGAAGCCCGGCGCGCAGCGCTACCGCACGCTCGCTGTGGATGGGATTCCAGATGTCCGCGCACTCACTGTAGACATGGGCGGCCTCGCGGGCGATGGCGATGGTCTGCGACTCAAGCGGGTCGGCGGCCGTCTCGGGATGGGCCGGGGGTTCGTCGACGCTCCCGCCCGGGCCATCCACCGAAACGCCGCGATAGATCGACGCATGCCAGGAGGTCACGACCGCCGCGCCGTCGCCGGTCGTGGTGGCGAGCCGCGTCCGCACCAGCGCGCCCGCGCGGGTTTGCCGGAGCTCCACGGTACGGCCCCGTGTGGTCAGCTGGTCCCCTGGCCGAATGGGACGATGGAATGTCGAGTCCTGTTCGACGTGCACCGCGCGCCCGCGCTCAAGGTCAGTGAGGCCGAGGCGGGAATCGCGACCGGCGAGAAGGAGGCCCCACTCGAGCCGTGCGCAGAACGCGGGCGGGGCGATCAGAGGCAGCGGTCCGGCGTCGTCGAAGGTGCGGGGCCCAACATCTCCCACCCCCGCGGCAAAGGCCAGGGTCATGCGCGCGGTGACATCCACCGTGCGCGGCTCCAGTTCCTCCCCGAGGGCGCTCGACCGGATCGGCATACGCGGTCAGCAGACCTCGAAGAGTCCGGCCGCACCCATGCCGCCGCCCACGCACATGGTGACCACGACGTAGCGCACCTTTCGGCGCCTACCCTCGATCAGGGCGTGCCCGGCGAGACGTGCACCGCTCATTCCGTAGGGATGGCCGATCGAGATCGCCCCGCCGTTGACATTGAAGCGGTCGGGCGCAATGCCCAGCCGGTCTCGGCAATAAAGGGCTTGCACTGCGAACGCCTCGTTCAACTCGAACAGGCCGATGTCGTCGATCTTGAGGCCGTGACGCGCGAGCAGTCGCGGAACCGCGAACACCGGACCAATGCCCATCTCGTCGGGCTCACAGCCAGCCACGGCGAGGCCGCGGAAGATCCCGAGCGGCTTGATGCCGCGGGACTCCGCGAGCTTCGAGTCCATGACCACGCAGGCCGAGGCGCCGTCCGAAAGCTGGCTGGCGTTGCCCGCGGTGATGAAATATTCGGGGCCGCGCACGGGCACGAGCTTCGCGAGCCCCGCAAGCGTCGTATCAGGACGGTTGCCCTCGTCGCGGGTCAGGGTCACCTCCTGGCGCGAGACCTCCCCGGTGTCCTTGTTGGTGACCTCCTTAATCGTGGCGAGGGGAACGATCTCATCGTCGAAAAAGCCCATCTCCTGTCCCTTTGCGGTGCGTCGCTGGCTCTCGAGCGAGTACTCGTCCTGCGCCGCGCGGGTCACGCCGTAGCGCTTCGCCACGATGTCGGCGGTCTCGATCATGGGCATCCACAACGCGGGCATCCGCGCCATCAGCCACTCCTCCGCATCGTGAACCTTGTTCCGGCTGGGCTGAACCAGGCTGATCGATTCCAGGCCTCCCGCCACCATCACCGGGGCGCCATCGACGATGACGCGCTGGGCCGCGATGGCGATGGCCTGCAGTCCGGAGGAGCAGAAGCGGTTGACGGTCATGCCGCCCACGGTCACCGGAAGCCCGGCGCGCATCGCGCCCATGCGGCCGATGTTCTTGCCCGTAGCCCCTTCAGGCAAGGCGCAGCCCATGACCACATCTTCGATCTCCGCCGGATCCACTCCCGCGCGCGCCACCGCGTGCTTGATGACGTGGCCCGCGAGGGTCGCGCCGTGGGTGATGTTGAAAGCACCGCGGGTCGCCTTTCCGATGGGCGTGCGCGCGGTGGACACAATGACGGCTTCTCTCATTTTTCTTTTTCCTTCCCCTCAGGTTCCGCAGGAGCAGCGAAGCCACGGCCTTCACGAACCAAGTCACGCAGCAGTGTCGAGGGGCGAACGAGCTCGCCCTGCTGCGCGTGGAGACTTTCCACCGTCTCGAGAATCTTCGCGAGGCCGAACTGCTCACCCCAATGCATCGGGCCTCCCCGGTGCCGCGGGAATCCGTAGCCGTAAACCCAGATGACGTCGATGTCGCCGGACCGGGCGGCGAGGTCCTCTTCCAGAATCAGCGCGCCCTCGTTGACCATGGCCCCGAAACAGCGTTCCACGATCTCGGCGTCGCCGATCTCGCGCCGCTTGAAGCCGAGTTCGTCGCTCACCGCGCGAACAATCGCTTCGACCTCGGGATCGGGCATGGGGGTCCGGCTTCCCTTCTCGTACTTGTACCAGCCCGCGCCGGTCTTCTGACCGAAGCGGCCCATCTCGCACAGGCGGTCGGCGATCGGCGAATAGCGCAGGTGCTTCTTCCGGGTTGCGGACTGACGCTTGCGGATGCGCCAGCTGATGTCTAGACCGGCGAGATCGCTGGTCTGGAACGGACCCATGGCCATGCCGAAGTCCCGAAGGACGCGATCGATCTGATGCGGCAGCGCGCCTTCCTCGAGAAGGAAGTCCGCCTGGCGGCGGTAGGCGTAGAGCATGCGATTGCCCACGAAACCGTCGCACACCCCCACCACCACGCCGACCTTGCCGATTCGCTTCACCACGTCGAGGCCGGTGGCCAGAACATCGGGAGCCACGACAGCGGGACGAACCACCTCGACGAGTTTCATGATGTTCGCGGGGCTGAAGAAGTGAAGACCGAGCACACGCGACGGATCGCGGGTGGCCGCCGCGATGACATTCACGTCGAGGCTCGACGTGTTCGTGGCCAGGATGGCGTCGGGACGGCACGCCGCATCGAGCTTCGCAAGGACTTCGTGCTTGACGCCCATCTCCTCGAACGCGGCCTCGATGACGAGGTCGGCCTCGGCGAAGTCCGCATAGTCGACCCCACCGCGCACCGCGGCTATCCGCTCTGCGCGCTCCACCTCGGTGATGCGGCCCTTCATCCGCGCGTCCTCGTAAGTGGCGCGCACCTTCGCAAGGCCGCGATCCACCGCCTCCTGAGTCGCGTCTACCACCACCACGCTGAAGCCCGAGTTCGCGAACGCCATGGCGATTCCGCTGCCCATGGTGCCGAGGCCCACGACGCCTACGCGGCTCACTCGGCGGAGGGCGAGACCGTCCTTCAAGGAAGGGGCTTTCTGTGCCTCGCGCTCGGCGAAGAAGACATGGCGCAACGCCCGCGACTCGGGCGCCTTCACCATGGAAAGGAACACCTCGCGCTCCTGCCGGAGCCCTTCATCGAAGGGCAGCGTCATTCCGCGCTGAACGCAGGCGAGCGCGGCCGGTGGGGCCTCTCGCCCGCGAGCCGTCTTCGCCAGATCGGCGGCGGCGCGTTCGAACACCTCCGCGGGCAGAGCGGTGAGCGGAAGGTCACGGGTTCTGCGCGGGCCCGTCTCCGCCACACGGCCGGCCAGAAGGACGGCACGATCGCGCAGCGCGTAGGCCGGAACCACTTCGTCCAGGAGACCGAGCCGAAGCGCCTCATCCGCAAGAATGAGCCGCCCAGTCAGGATCAGGTCGAGCGCGGGAGCAACACCGACCAGACGCGGGAGGCGCTGCGTTCCCCCCGCACCCGGGACAAAGCCCAGCGTGACCTCGGGCAGGCCCATCTCGGCACCCTGAGCCGCGATGCGGTGCGAACAGGCGATGGCGAGTTCGAGGGCGCCCCCGGTAGTCGCCCCATGCAGGGCCGCAACCACCGGCTTGGGCGAGACCTCCACAAGGTTGATGATGTCCACAAGGACGGGAGCGTCGGGCGCTGGCGGCTTGCCGAACTCGCGGATGTCCGCGCCGCCGCTGAAGTGCTTTCCCGCTCCACACAGCACGATGGCCCGCACCGATGCATCGGCCAGCGCCAAATCAAGGCCGGCTTTCAACCCTCGCCGGACGGGCGCGCTGATGGCGTTCACCGGCGGATTGTCGAGAATCAGCAGCGCCACGCCGTCGCGGCGCTCCTGGTGCACGCTCATGCGCCTGCGCTCCCAGTGAACATCACTTCGCTTGGGGCTCCGCAGCGGCGGCTGGACGTAGGGCGCGGGCCGCGTGGTGAACGAGCAACTCTTCGATGCTCAGGCCGCGCGAGCGCAACATGGCGCGCCGCACGAAGTACCAGAGCGCGCCGATCCCGCAGGCGATGAGGTAGACCACTCCCCCGGCACGGTCGTTGGAGAGACCGGACAGAATGAACAAGCTCGCCAGGATGATGAGCCCCACTCCCCAGAAAATGCGGGAGGGTCGCGAGAGCTTGTATCCCGCGGCCTCGAAATGCCTGGGCATCCGCGCAGGCAGGAGAAGAATCGCGACGCCCTGGAGAATGTGGATCACCATCACGCACAACACCGACATGGCGGCGTACTCGACGAAGCTGCGCTGGAACGAAACGCCCAGGATGGCGACGCCGCACATGGCGAGAAGGGCGGTGCGCGGCTCTCCGAAGGGCCCGATCTTCCCGAGGGCCGCGGGGAAGACCTGGTCGAGGGCCAGGGAGAAGACATCCCGGCTCTTTGTGAGCAGAAGTCCATTGATGGAGGTGGCGATGGCGAAGATCGCGGCGGCGCCGATGAGCGCCCCGAGACTCGGGGGCAGAAAGACCGAGGCGACCCGCGAGATGGTGGCGTCGCCCTTCCCGAGTTCCTGCCAGGGCACGACGCCCGGCATGGCGAGGGTGACCAGCGTGTAGGTCAGGACGATCAGGGGCAGGCTGATGACGAGCACCATCGGGATGTTTCGCCGCGGATTCTCAATCTCGCCGCCGAAGGTCACGATGGCGCTGAAGCCACTGTACGAGTAGAACGCCGGCACCGCCGTCTTGAGCACGGCCGCGATACCGAGGGGGAACAGCGGCGTGAAGTTGGCGACGCTCGAATGCATGATCCCTCCCACTCCGACCACCCACAGGACCGAGATGAAGACGAGGACCATGACGATCTGCACCCACACCGCGGTCCGGATCCCCAGCAGGTTGACGCCGGTGAAAGTGACGATTCCCGCCACCGCGCCCAGGAAGCGATGCTCGGAAAGGAACGGCATGTACGGAATCATGTAGTCGACAAGGCCATAAGCAAGGGCCGACGTGCTGGTGAAGATCACGAGGACGCCCATCCACACCACCATGAAGCCCCAGAACGGCGACACCACGGAACTCACCGCGACATACGTGCCGCCGCTCATGGGAAAAGCGCTGCCGATCTGGGCCGAGGCCACACAGATGAAGAGCGCCACCACCGCGGCCAGCAGGTAGGCGAGGAACACACCAGGACCCACGCTACCAGCCAGGGCGCCGGGCAGGATGAAGATTGAACCACCGATGATGTACCCCACGAGGGCGAAGACCGCCTCGGCGAGCCCGATACGGCCCCGCAGCTCCCGTGCGGGCGATGCGCCTCCGTGGCCGCTCACTTGAAACGACCGAGGGCGGTGAGCGAGCCGTCGAGCGCGTCCACGAACGCGCCCGCCTCCGCGGTTCCCATCGGCGTGGACAAACTTCCGACGATGCCATGCTGCGACATCAGGATCCCGCGGCCGAGCATCTCGTGACACAGTTTTCCGTAGATCGGCTCGGATCTCACGTGGCTGCTGATAGAGCGCCAGTCGCGCAGGCGCTGGTCGGTCAGGCGAACGCAGAAGAGCGAGCCCCGCCCAAGCACCTGGGCGGCGATGCCTCGCCCGCGCAGCATGCGGGCGATCTCCGCTCGCAGGGTGTCGCCCAGACCGTTGAGCCGGTCGTAGGCCTCGGGCGTCATCTGACGCAGAGTGGCAAGTCCGGCGGCCATGGTCACGGGATTCCCGTTATAGGTGCCCCCGTGGTGCACAGCGTTCGGTCGGCGGTGGTCGAAGACTTCCATGACCTCCGCGCTGCCGCCGATCGCACCCACCGGGAAGCCTCCGCCGATGATCTTCGCGAGGCAGGTGACATCGGGCAGGATGCCGATGCCGTGGAAGGCGCCGTGGTACCCAAGGCGGAAGCTCAGAACTTCATCGGCCACGAGCAGGATCCCGCGACGCCTCGTGACCTCGCGGATTCTTTCGAGGAAGCCAGATTCCGGCGCCACCATACTGAGGCCAAGGGGGAGAGCATCGACGATGACCCCGGCGAGATCCTGGTGGTTCTCCTCGATCAACCGTTCACAGGCCTCGGCGTCGTTCCACGGCATCACCACGACGTCTACCGCCGCTCCGGGAGCCGAACCCGGATCCGGGACGCTGTTGGGTCGATCCGCCGGCCCCCAGTTCTCCGGCGCCGAGACCTCGCTCATCTGGGCGTAGTCGTAGATGCCGTGATAGGCGCCCTCGAATTTCGCGACCTTGGCTCGCCCGGTGAACGCGCGTACCGCCTTGACCGCGAGCATGATGGCTTCGCTCCCCGAATTGCAGAAGCGGATGCGCTCGATGGCGGGGACCCGCTCGGTCAGCAACTCGGCCAGTTCCACGTCGAGTTCGGTCGGCCCCGCGAAGGCGGTACCGAGCGCCATGCGCGCCTGGACGGCCGCGGTCACCTGCGGATCGGCGTGGCCCAGGATGAGCGAGGTGAAGTTGTTGAGGAAGTCGATTCGCTCTTCGCCCTCGACATCGCGCACCCGGCAGCCCTTTCCGCTCTCGATGTAGACCGGATAGGGACTAAGGGCCACGGAGTGACGGGTGTTGCCTGCGGGCATCACCTTGACCGCGCGCGCGAAGAGGGCGCGCGAATGGGCCGCCTCGCCCCGGTAAGAAACGGCCGTGCCTTCCGGCACTCGGTATCTTTCCGTTGTTTCGATCATGACAACACCTCCCGATCCTCGAGGGCCGCGGGCTCACCGCTCACACGATATGAGGCAAGCCATTGCCCTCCGTCCACCACCAGCGTCACCCCATTTATGAAGGTGGCCGCGTCCGAACACAGGAACAGGGCGGCATCGGCCACGTCGTCGGTCGTTCCCAGCCGCCCCAGCGGATTGAGTCGCCTCGATCGTTCGCGCTTGTCTCCCTCGAGCAGGCGCTTGACCCCTTCGGTCCCATCGATGGGCCCGGGGGCGATGCCATTCACGCGGATGCCGTGGCGGCCCCACTCGACCGCGAGGGTGCGGGTCACCGCATCGACACCCGCCTTCGCCGCCGACACGTGAATCTGGGACGCGGTGCCGAGGTAGTGAAGCGTGGCGCTGATGTTGAGGATCACGCCGCCGCGCGCCTTGAGATGCGGGAAGGCCGCTTTGCTGACATTGAACGTGCCCTTGAGGTCGATGTCGACGACGGTGCCGAAGCCGTTGGGCGAGAGATCCTCGGCGGCGCAGACGAAGTTCCCGGCCGCACCGTTCACCACGATGTCGAGACGACCGAATCGGTCCACCGCCGCCTTGATCGCTCCGTCCACGGCCGCCGGGTCGCGCACATCCGCGGCGATCGCCACGGCCTTGACGCCCATGGCCTCGAGCTCGCGCGCGGTGCCTTCGAGGTGATCAGCCCGGCGGCTGGTGATCGCCACATCCGCGCCGTGGGCGGCGAGGGCATGGGCGATGCCGCGACAGATCCCCGTCCCCCCACCGGTCACGAGTGCAGCGCGGCCCTGGAGAAGGTCGGTCCGAAAGGCGGAGGAGCGAACTTCGGCCATTTCTTCTCAGGCTTTCGGGCGGGACCACATGAAATAGACAGGGACGCCCAGGGCCACGATGGCGAAGCCGGGCCAGGTGGTGGCGTTGCGATAGACGAAAAGCGTCGAAAGAAGCACGCACGCCGCGGCCACGTATAGCGCGGGCACAAACGGATAGCCGATCGCCCTATAGGGCCGTTCCGCATCCGGTCGGGTCTTCCGAAGCCGGAACAGGCCGAGGATGGTCAGGATGTAGAAGAGAAGCGCCGCGGAGATCACGTAGTCGAGGAGGTTGCTGTACAGATTCCCGTAGGCCTGGGTCGCCGGGTTGTAGGTGCGGGGCAGGACCAGCAGGCACGACCACACCCCTTGCAGGACCAGGGCCCACGCCGGGACCTGGGCGCCATTGAGACGCCCTGCGGCCTGGAAGAAGACCCCGTCTTTGGCCATGGCGTAGGTCGCGCGGGCTCCGGCGAGGATCAGCCCGTTGGCGCAACCGAAGGTCGAGATCACGATCCCCACCGCCATGATGAGGGCGCCCTTCCCGGGCAGCACCGCTTCAAGCGTCGCGGTGGCCACGCGATCGGATGCCGCGTTCTGAATCTGCCCGAAGGGAAGGGTCACGAGGTACGCGAGGTTGGCCAGCACGTAGAGACCGATCACGAGGCCGGTTCCCAGGGCGAGCGCGAGCGGAATGTTCTTCCGCGGATCCTTCACTTCGCCCGCGGTGAAGGTGATGTTGTTCCAGGCGTCAGCGGCGAAGAGCGATCCAACCTGCGCGACGCACAGGGCCACGAACAACCCGAACCCCGTCTCGGGGGTCAGGCCGGGCGCCACCGGCACCGCCCCGCGGATCGTCCACAGATCACCGAAGTTGGCGGACACCGCCGCGTGATTCCATCCGGCGAACAGTCCGACTACGACGAGGCCGGCGAGAGCTATGGTCTTCGCGGACGTGAAGACATTCTGGATGAGCTTCCCCCACTCAAGGCCGCGCGTGTTGGTCCAGGTCAGGAAGGCGATGACCACGATCGCGAGCAATTGGGTGGTGGAGAGCGACAGCGCATAGTTCTGCGTCAGATGCACGGGAGGAATCAGGTAATAGTCCTCGGAAATCCCGGGAACCCAAACGCCCAGATAGCGCGAGAAACCCACGGTCACCGCCGCGATGGTTCCGGCTTGAATCACGAGGAAGAGAGTCCACCCGTAGAGAAATCCCCAGAGGGGGGAAAACGCCTCGCGAAGGTAGACGTACTGCCCCCCCGCACGCGGCATCATGGCGGCCAGTTCGCCATACGATAGAGCGGCGGCGAGGGTCAGAGCCGCAGTGAAGAGCCACGAGACGATCAGCCAGCCTGGACTGCCGAGCACGCGGGACATCTCGGCCGACACGAGGAAGATGCCCGACCCGATCATCGAGCCGACCACGACCATGGTCGCGTCGAACGCGCCGAGACCCCTGGCGAACTCGGTATCGAGACCGGCGTCCCGCGGGTTCGAAGTCATGGATGGGCCTCCGAGGCGGCCGCCGACCAGTCTATGGCCTCCCGGCCCGCCACCCGCAACGCGGCGCGGGCGAGCGAGACGAGCGAATCGATCACCGGGACGCTGACGTCGCCGGGCCCAAGAGCCAGGGGAAGTTCCGTGCAGCCGAGCACAATGCCCTCCGCGCCGAGAGCGACGACACGCTCGGCCACGCTCCGCACTTCGGCGGCCGCGCGCGCGCGGGCGTCCCGGCCCCCCGACGATTTGATCCCGTAGATCGCGGCCATCAGCCGCGGCTGATCCTCGTTCCCGGGCACGATCACCTCGAGGCCCGACTCGGCGAGCCGCCGCTCAAAGAGACCGGCGGTCACCGTGCCGGTGGTCGCGAGCAGTCCGATCCGCGAAACGCCGGGGAGTTCCTGACGGACCCGTTCGGCCACGGCATCGAAGATCGAGAGCACGGGAATCCGGACGCGTCGTCTCAGTTCGTCGAGGAAGGCATGGGCGGATACGCAGGGAATAACCACGAACTCGGCCCCGGCGCGCTCGAGCGCTTCGATGCCGCTGGTCATGAGCGGCACCGGCGACTCGCCTCCCCAGAGCAGGGCCGCGGTGCGGTCGGACACCTTGGGGTTGGAATCGATGATCACCCGCACGTGGTCCTGGTCTTTGCGGGCCGGCGTGTTCTCGATGAGCCGCCCGTAGAACGCGAGGGTCGCCTCCGGACCCATGCCGCCCAGCACTCCGATGACGCGCTCATTCATACGACCGTCAGCCTAGGCGTCCACCGCGGCATCGAGGGCGAGCCCCACGCGACGCAGTCCCTCGGTCAGTTCGGCCGGAGTCGCGCCAAAGCCCAGGCGGAAGAAGCGATTGTCAGCGTCGAAGCAACGGCCCGGAATCGTGAAGACCTTGTGGTCCACCACGATCGAGCGGTACAAGGCCTCGGGATCAGCCACGCGCCCCGCGCGCAGCCTTGGGAAGGCGACCACGCCGCCCTTCGGACGCACCCACTCGATTTCGTTCCGGCCTTCGACCCAGGCGGTCGCAATGGCCAGGTTCTGCCTCACGTGCGCGAGTGCCCGATCGATGAACTCGTCGCGTCGTTCCAGGACTTTGAGGGCAATCGCCTCGCTGAGCGCGCTGTTCGTGATCGTGACCTGCTCGCGGACGGCCAGGACGCCTGCGACGACCTCGCGCGACCTCGTGGCGAGCCAGCCGATGCGTATCCCGGGCAGGCCGTACACCTTGGACATGCTCGTGACGCTGATGGCCCACGGACTGAGCGAGGCGGCGGCGGGCAGGGGTTCGCCAAAGGCAAGACGCCGGTAGGTCTCGTCGAAGAGCAGGTGAATCTTGCGGGACTCGGCGATGCGGATGAGCCGCGCCTGTTGCTCGGCCGTGATCATCGAGCCGGTGGGATTGTTCGGATGGGTGAAGAGAATGAGACGCGTGCGCGGCGTGATCATCGCCTCGAGACGGTCGAGATCCGGCTCGAACTGTTGATCGAAGTCGAGCGTGAACAACTCCACGTCGCAACCCAAACCGCGGGGAACTTCATAGAGCGACGGATAGTTGGGATGTTCGACGATGACGTGGTCGCCGGGCTTTAGCAGGGCCACGCAGATCGAGAAGATCGCTTCCGCTCCCCCCGAGGTGACGAGCAGGTCGTTCTCCTGAAGGCCCGGGTACTCCTTGAGGATCTCGCGCCGCAGTTCCGGGGCGCCGGTGTGGTGCCCGTAGCGAAGCTCGATCGAGTTCAGGTCGAGCCCGAGGTCCCCGGCCTTGAGAAACTTGATGGCGCTCTCTCCCACGTCGTACCGGGTGTTGTACTGGTGGGTATCGAACCAGTCTTCCAACGACATCCTCTGGAACCACATCAGGGACTCTCCTACCAGCCGTACTCGGCGATGATGCGAAGGGCGATCTCGGAGACGGCCTTGAACTCGTCACCGTTGGTCAGGATGACGACACCGTTGCCGCCGGTTCGAGTAGCCAGCAGCCAGCATCGATATCCCGCGTTTCCGCCGGTGTGTCCGAAGAAGCGCCTTTCGGCATCGACCTTCCGAAACAACTCAAAGCCGAGACCGAAGCTGTCCGGAAGCACCGGAGTGGTCATCGCATTCGCGAGCTCAGATGAAAGCAGGCCTGGGTTCTGACCGAGCCGCGCCTTCTGGATCGCGATCGCAAAGCGCGCGAGGTCGCTCGCCGTGGTCGAAAGACCCGCCGCCGCCATCTCGGGATAGACATGTCGTTCCCCCGCAATCAACTTCCCTTTTTCATGGCCGGCGGACGCGAAGGGCGCCAGGCGCGCGGGAAGGGGCTGTTCGTAGGTGCTGAATGACAAACCCACCGGGTCGAGACTGAAACGCCGAGCGATCTCCGGGAAAGGCATCTTCAAAACGTCGACCAGTAGTTGCTGCATGATCGTGGTACCCCCGCCGGAGTACTCCCACTTGACTCCGACCGGCTGGGTGACCCGGACCGCCTCCGAGTTCGCCGGCGGTTTGCCGTCTAACAGTTGGGGGACGGTCGGCGCCGGCGCCCCCGCCTCATAGCCCTTGAACCCGCCGATATTGAGCCCGCCGATGTGGCTCAGGATGTGACGCAGGGTAAGAGGCTTCGCCGACGTGAAGTCGTTCTCGGGAAGCTTCCAGCTCGTCAGATACTCGTTGACGTTCTTGTCGAGATCCAGTCGGCCTTCACGCACCAGCCTCATCACGGCCAGAGCGGCGACCGGCTTGCTGATCGAGGCCGCCTGGAAAAGGGTGAGGGTGTCCACCGGCTTCTTCGTGTCCATGTTGGCGACACCGAAGCCTTTTGCCCATTCGATTTCGAAGTCGCGAAAGACCGCGATACTTGCGCCCGGCACGCTGTATTGCTTGAGAACGGTCTCGATGTGGTTCGAGATCGCCTCCACCCTGGAGAAATGGTCCTCGGCCCCCACCCATTGCGCGGGCAGCAGGGTGAGCAGACCGAAGAACACGCGGACGGCGAAATGGGGTCTCATCGAGGTCCTCGCGGATGAACGTCGGAGGGTTCCGCGCGTGCGGGCGGTGCGGCAAAAGGGCGCTTCCGGAGGAGGAGTTCCGGAAGCGCCCGCTACGACGGCAGTCCTAGAAGTCGAACTGCGCGCCGACCTGGATCGTGCGGGGGCGGCGCGCCGCGATCGGGGTGTTGAATGTGGCCGACCGGATGTTTCCCTGGATGGCCGAGTAGTTGACCCGATTGGTCAGGTTGAAGGCCTCGCCGATGAGCCGGAACGATCTGTCCTTGAGCTTCACCACCTTGGCGAGCCGGGCGTCAATCGCGAAGTAGTTCGGTCCGATGCCGGCGTTCTTTCCGAGGTTGCCCTGTACGCCCGGTCCAGTGCCAGAATCCACGTACGCCCCATTGACGAAGTTCGGACGATCGGCCAGAACGCCATCACCGTTGTTGTCACGGCCGGTGGTGATGTTGAAGACCCGATGGCTGTTGTACTGCAGGACGCCGCTGAGGTCAAAGCCAAGGGGCAGCTTGACCAGACCACTCAGGGTGACGTGGTGACGTTCATCGTCATCGGCGTTCAGACCGGAGGTCGCGGAGAGGGCCTTCTCGGCGTCGGGGTTGTACCACGCCTGCGGGCCGCCACCCTGGGTGATGAATTGAGGCCAGGTGTCGTCCTGCGTCTTGGAGAGGGTGTAGGCAAGACTGAACTGATAATTGTGGGACATCCGCTTCTCGAGGCGAACGAGCAGGCCGTCGTACCACATGTGCCCGTTGGTATCGTAAACCCAGTACTGTGCATAGTCCGGCCGGGGCTTGAGCCCGGTGACTGGATTGGGGAAGTTCTTGTCGGCGGCGCGCACGTAGTGCTTGCCGCGCGTCATCACGTAGTCGGCGGAAATCGCGAAGTTGCCGCCGAACTCGCGCGACGCCCCGACGCTGAGCTGGTCCGCATAGGGCGTCTGCTCGTTTCCGTCACTGTAGCCGCCGGTCTTCAGGCTCTGCTGGGTGGTGGTGGTGCCGCGGGGGTTGGGGCCGGAAGGACTCGGGTACCCGGGGTTCACAATCACGCGCTGCACCGTGGTGCCGATGCCGTCTGGAGGCGGCGCACCCTGGATGATCATGTTGACGCCGAGATTGCCGTTGAGCCGATAGTAGAAACGGCCGACGCCACCCCGAATCGATGTCTTGCGATCATTGCCCGGGGTCCAGGCGAACGACACGCGGGGCGCCACGTTGTTGTTGTCTGGGAATCCTTTGAAGGTCTCGACCGCATTTCCGCTCTCACGGTCGTACCGGAGACCAAGGTTGAGGGTGAAGTTCGGCCGAACCTTCCAGGCGTCTTCCGCGAACAGTCCGAAAATGTTGTTGTTCACCGACGCTTCCGGCGTACCCGACCCGATCGAGTACCGAATGGGATAGGTGCTCGGGTCGGCGGCGTTGAACGGCCGATCCGTGTCAAACACATAGGCCCCGCCGAAATTCGACTCGAAGAACCACTTGGTTCCGTAGACAAACTGAAGATTCGCCCCGGTCTTGAAGGTGTGATCGCCGGACACCTTGGTGAGGCGGTCGCTTATCTGGACCTTCTGCTCGAGCTGTCCAAAACGTCCTCCTGAGTTACGGCCAGTCCGCGAGCTCGGCCGCGCGATCTCGGGCCCGTTTGCCGAATTGGGCTCGGCCAGTCGATCGTTCCTCTGCCACTGAATGCGCAGCTCATTGACCATTCCCGGCGACAGCACTCCCACGTCCCCGAGGATGACGGTGTCATTTCGATTGGGGCGGGTGAAGCCGTTGTCGATCTGACCGATGCCGCCGACGTTGGCGTTCTCGGTGGTGTTCTTGTCGAGCAGGTAGGACAACTGAAGCGTGTGCTTGGCGTTCAGCTGGTGAGTGATCTTCCCAAAGCCGCCCCACCCGCGGAATGGCGAGATCAGATTCACGGAGGCGCCGCCTTGGGCCAGATCGCGAAGGGTGATGGGATTGTCGGTCTCTATCCGCTCGATCGAGGCGAAGAAGTGAGTCTTGTCCCGCGTGATCGGTCCTCCGAGGGTCGCCCCGAAGAGCTTGGTCTTGTTGGTCGGCTTGGGCGCGCTCTTGGCGAAGAAGTTCTTCTCATTCCACGTGCCGTTCTGGCCGTAATAAAACACGCGGCCGCGGAAGTCGTTGGTGCCCGAGCGCGTGATCACGTTCACCGCGCCGCCCAGGGCCCGACCAAACTCTGCGGAGAACTGGTTGGTAAGGACCTGCACCTCGGCCACCGCGTCCTGTGTGACACGGCTCTGGGGTCCGGCAACGCTCTCCTGGTCGTTCTCGACGCCGTCGATCTTCCAACTGTTCGCATAGTACGCATTGCCGCCGATGCGAGGCAGGCTGCTCTCCGTGCTTCGCACTCCCGGGGCCAGGGCAACAAGATTCTGGTAGTTGCGGCCAAGGCTCGGAATCGCGTCGACCTCGGCGGTGGTTATGGTCTTCCCGACCACGCCGTCGGTGGTGGAGATCAGGGGAGCGGCCCCCTCGACGGTGACGTTTTCGGATACGCTGGCCAGGCTAAGCTTGAAGTCGATCTCGCTCTTCTGGTTGAGGCTCATCTCAATGCCCTCGCGAACGCCCGGACGGAATCCGGACAGGTCCACCGTAATCTTGTACGAGCCGGCGGGGATGCTGAGAAGCGAGAACCGGCCCTTCGCGTTCGACACCGCCGTCCGCTCGAAACCGGTGCCGATGTTCCTGGCCGTGACCGTGGCCCCGGGCAGAATCGCTCCCGAAGCATCCATGACCACGCCCGAGATTTCGGCTGTGATCACCTGGGCCGATGCGGGGGTGGGGGCGAGGGCCACGAGCGACGCACACAGGGCCGTGATGCGAACCAGAAGTGCTCTCATTTCTCTTCTCCTTGTATGTCTCATTATGTGAGACGTTATCTTATTGATACGATTGTGAAGCCTGTCCATCGGGGTTGTCAAGCCCCACATTGTGAAAATCGAAATGATCGAGGACATTCATGACTCCGAGCCAGTACGTTTCGCATCCGCCCAACAACGCGGCCTGCGCCGCTCTCCTCTCCGCCCTTCTCGCCGCCCCCGCCTTCGCCCAGGAAGGAGCCGCCGATATCGGAGACCGGCTCATGGCGGACGCCTCGGTACGCGCCGCCCTCGATGCCGCGCGCAGCAACGAGCCGCAGATCCTTGAGGAACAGGTGAGGCTGTGCGAGATCGAGGCCCCCAGTTTCCATGAAGAGGCGCGAGCCAAAGTCCTCAAGTCCGCGTTCGAGGGCGCTGGACTCGAGAACGTCCGCATCGATGCCGCGGGGAACGTGCTGGGCGAGCGTCCGGGGCAAAAGCCGCGGCCCCATGTCGTCCTCGCGTCCCACCTCGACACCGTCTTCCCCACCGGGACCGACCTCAAGGTGAAACGTGAGGGCCCGCTGTTCAGGGGTCCCGGCATCGGCGACAACTGTCGCGGGCTGGCGACGCTCATCGGCATAGTGCGAGCGCTACAGCAGGCGAAGGTCGAGACCGAGGGCCCGATCACATTCGTGGCGAATGTCGGCGAGGAGGCGCTAGGCAACCTTCGCGGGGTGAAGCATCTCTTCGATGTCGAACTGAAGGACCGCATAGACCGCTTCGTCTCCATCGACGGCTCGGGAACCGGCTTCGTCCACGTGGGCGTGGGCACCCGTCGCTACAAGGTGACGGTGAAAGGCCCGGGTGGCCACTCCTACTTCTCCTTCGGCAACGCCAATCCCGTGCATGCCCTGGGTCGGGCGATCGCCCACATCTCAGACCTGGAGGTTCCAAAGGATCCGCGGACGACGTTCAGCGTGGGCCGGATCAACGGCGGGACCTCCATCAACTCGATCGCGTTCGAGGCCTGGATGGAGATCGACATCCGGTCCCACGATGCGCCGGCACTTCAGGCTCTTGACGCAAAGCTGCACGAGGCCATCGCCAAAGGCATCCAGGAAGAGAACGCCCGGTGGAACGGCAGGGGTGCGGTCAGCGTGGAGTGGGAGGATCTCGGCGGACGCCTGGGCGGCGTCACGCCGCTCAACTCCCCGATGGTCCAGGCCACCATTTCCGTGACGAAGGCGCTCGGCCTGCCCATCCAGATCTTCTCCGCGACCACCGACTCGAACATTCCGATGTCTATGGGCATTCCCGCGGTCACCCTCGACGGAGGCGGCGACGGGAAAGGCGGGCACTCGCTGAACGAGGTCTTCGACTCGACCGACTCGTGGAAAGGAACGCAGCGCGCGCTGCTGCTGGTCCTCGCCCTCACCCGCCCCTGAGCGGGCGCGCCTTCTCAGTTGCCCTTCGGGGCGGTCCCGCGCACGTACGTCCGGCCCATCACGTGCCTCTCGCACCACTCGATCTCGACGCTGATCTGCCGACCGTCGGGAGGGCGTTGGGGTGCTCCTCCTCGACTTCGCCCTACGGCGCAAGCATGTCGCCGAGGCCGGCCTTCGTGGCCGCGGCGGCCACGAAGTCGGCGACGGCCGCGTCCTGCACTCCGACGCCCGTGAGATCGGCAATGGTGATCTCCCCATCGGACTCGCGTCCTGGCTTCAGCCCGGCCGCGATCTCCCCCAACTCAGCGTAGACACGCGCCGGGTCGAGCCCGCCTTCGGCCACCGCGTGGTGGATCTCGCCGAGGCGCAGGCACTGATCGAGACGATCGGCCACGACCTTGTCGGCGCGCGCGAGCACCGCGCTCTCGAGCTCGCGTTTGTCCGGACCGTCGGATCCCATCGCGGTGATGTGAACGCCCGGCTTAAGCCACTCGGCGCGAACGATGGCCTCGCGCGACGGCGTAGTCGTAACAACGAGGTTGCTCGACTCGACCGCCTCTCTCGCTGATCCAACCGCACGCACCGGCAAGCCGAAGCTTCCGCTCATCTCGAGCGCATAGGCCTCGGCGCGCTCGTGCGAGCGGCCCCAGACGAGCACGCGCTGAGGTTTCCTGACCTCGAGCAGGGCTTCGAGTTGATAGCGCGCCTGTCCGCCGGATCCGATGAGGCCGACGGTTTCAATCTCGCGGCGAGCAAGCAGGTCGGCGGCAAGCGCTCCCGCCGCACCCGTGCGCAATTCGGTGAGGTAGCCGTTGTCGAGCAGGATCGCCTGCAGGAAGCCGGTGGCGGCATCGAAGACCATCACCACTCCGCTCGACACCGGCAGCCCCCGCTGCGCATTCGCGTAGAAGCCCGCGGCTTCCTTGATCGAGAAGGACGGCGACCCGTGAATGTGCGCGCCCTTCACGTGGACTTCGCCCTGGTACGCGGGAATGTCGAAGCCAATGACTCCGGGCAGGGTCACCTCGCGGCGAGCCAGACGGGCGAACCCATCGCGAACCGCGCCGAGGGCCTCCCGCGGACCGATCAGCCCGCGGATCTCGGCCTCTCGCAGGACGCGAACGCCGGCCGTCACTTCTTCCAGGGCTGCTTGATGACCCGGTCGATCGGCGCGCCCGTCGGCTGCGGACGCTGGGCCTCGCGCGTCTTCAGGTTGAGGGTGTCGCCGGGAGCCAGAAAATAGAACTGTCCGCCTTTGCTGACCATTCTCGAGTGGTCGTAGATGAGGACATAGCTGGCGCCCGCGACCTCAAAGCGATCGCGGCGGACGATGATCGCGGTGTCTTCATCGATCGCAATCCCCAGCAGGTCGGGGTGCGCTTCGATCACCGGGATCAGGTCGAACTGGCGGTTGCGTTTCAGGACGTGCTGATCGATGGCGACGCCCTTGAGGAAGCCCATCCCCTCGGTGTGGTCGCCGATCATCGTGTTGCCCACCTGGGTTTCGGTGCTCTCGCCCCGCACGAGGAACGAGGCCTGGATCGAAGCGCCTGCCGACGTGCCCGCGATGATGCCGCCACGATCGAGCAGCGCGCGAAGTTCCGTGTGGGTGAGGGTGTTGAGGTAGGCGTCGGCGAGGCGCCACTGGCGGCCGCCCATGAAGAAGACGCCCATGGCCTGTTTGATGGGCGCGACAAATGCCTCGGAGTCGGCCACCTTGCGATCCCGGGTGTGCAGCACTTTCACGTTGCGGGCGCCCGCCTGTCGAAGATCCTGGAGATCTTCCCAGTAGTAGATGCGGTCGTCGCCTCCCTGCGCGGTGGGAACCAGGAGGATGGAGGCGTCTGGACCGCCGGCCATGGCGACGAAGCGGCTGAGCAACGCCTCGCTCTTCGATCCGCCACCGATGATCATCAATGTGCCGTGGGCGGGCCCAAACTCGGGAGGGGCGGGAGCGGCAGGCGCCGGCGTAGTCTGCGCGGTCGCCAACGAGGCGAGACCGGCAACAACAAGAGCGATCACGTTCCGCTTCATCGTGTTCTTCATGGCTTCCCTGCTCGCGCGGTCAGGACTTGAAGCCCGGCGCAGGCCCCAGCGACGCGAGGACCCGATCGATTCGCGAGAGGCTTGCCTTGAGGCCCGCGGGCTCGTTGCCGAGGCCGATCCTCAGGTAGCCGTCCATGCCGAACTGATCGCCCGGCACCATGAGCAGGCTCTCCTCATCGCGCAATCGCTCGACGAGCTTCGTCGAATTGATCGGCCAGGAGTAGCGCGGATAGGCGATCGCTCCCGCGCGGGGCGGGACGAGACGGAAGCCCTCGCCATGACGCTTCATCCATTCGACCAGGACCGGGAAGTTCGCATTGACGATCCCCCGGGTGCGTTCGAGGATCTTCGGCCGCACGTCGGGTCGCAGCGCCACCTGCGCGAGCCGGTCGGACAGCGAACCCGGCGAGATGCTGAGGTAGTCCTTGCGCGCCCACAACTCGGCGATCAAAGGAGCCTGACTCACCACCCAGCCGATGCGGAGTCCGGGTAGTCCGTAGGCCTTGCTCAGGCCGCCCGCCACGAGCACGCGATCCGACAATCCCCAGAAGCTCCGCGTTTCGCGGCCATCGAGTTCGGCGCCGCGATAGACCTCGTCGGCCAGGACCCAGGCCCCGGCCTTCTCCGCCACCGCGACGATGGCGCGCATCGCGGCTTCACTCAGGATGGATCCGGTCGGATTGTTCGGATTGCAGACCGCGATCAGTTTCGTGCGCGGCGTGACCAGGGACGCGAGCTCATCGACATCGGCCTCCCATCCCCGCTCTTCGCTGAGCCGCCACGGCACCACGGTCGCACCCTGCCCGCGCACCACGCCCCAGATCTGCATGTAGTTCGGGAGCATCATCACCACTTCGTCGCCCGGCTCGACCAGACGCCAGATGCTGATGAAGTTGGCCTCGGAGGTGCCGTTGCCCACCACCACGTTGTCCGCGTTAGCGCCCGGGTGCCACGACGCGATGGCTTCCCTCAGCCCGAGGGAGCCGTTCGTCTGCACGTAGATAAAGCGCTCGTCGAAGAGCGCGGCGCGATCCTGCGATGGAACCAGCTCGCCGAGCGACATCGGGTGGACGCCGCTCTCCGAGAGATTGTGCTCAACGCGGTTCTCCCAGATCGACTGGAATCGTTCCATTTCGAAAATTTCGAGTTTCATTGTTCTCCCTTGCGCGGTGACCCGCGAATCAACGACCGGTGAGGCGAGCGTAATAGCCCTGCAGCGTGGCGGAATCGGTGGTGCGCGGAAGGGCGGCAACCAGAACCATCCGGGCCTTGAGGCCGTCGAGGTCTTCCCCGCCGATAACGCCAAGCGCCTTCGCCTTCTCATCCACTTCCACGCGTCCGCCGCGCGTGCGGGTGGTGAACACCACCACCACGCCCTGCTTGCGCGCGCGGGTCACGCCCTCCATGGCGCCTTCGGGCACGTTGCCGCGACCGAACGTCTCGATGACCAGGCCCTTGGCACCGGAGGCCACGGCGGCGTCAATCAGTCTCGCGTCGCTTCCGGCCACGAGGGTCAGCAGGTCGACTCGCGGCTCCACCGCCTCGGCCGCCAGATGGAATCGGCGCGAAGGACGAGCCGTGAAAACGACCTCGGTCCCGTCGACATAGCCGAGCGGGCCGACCCCGGGCGCGCGGAAGGCATCGAGGGAGACCGAGTGGGTCTTGCGAACGTCCCGCGCACCGTTGATCTCGCTGTTGAGGGTGACCATGACGCCCATTCCGCGCGACGCGGGCGAGGACGCGATCCGCACCGCGTTCAGCAGATTGCGCGGCCCGTCCGAATCCGCTTCGCGAGGCGGCCGCTGGGCGGCGGCGAACACCACCGGGCAGTCCGAATCGACGAGCAATTCAAGAAAGAAAGCGGACTCCTCCAGCGAGTCCGTCCCGTGCGTGACGACGATTCCGGCAACACCCGGCTCCTTCGCGAAGATCTCACGGACGCGCTTGGCCAGACGCAGTTGAATCTCCGGGGTCATGCGCGAACTGTCGATGTTGGAGAAGTCCTCGAAGGTCACGTCGGCGATCTTCGCAATCTCGGGCGCTCGTTCGAGGAGGTTCGCCGCATTCAAGGGCCCGGCTGAACCGCCCGCGATCGTCCCGCCGGTGGAGAGCATGTGAACGCGCGGCCGATCCGCGGCAGACCCGGGCGCAACCGCGAGGAGCGAGGCCATGAGGAGGGCCATGGCGCCAAAGGCCCGGGCCAGAACCAACATCTTCTTCATGAGATGAACCTCACCACGCTAAAGAGAGTGAACGGTCTTGCCGCCCACGACGGTGCGAACGACCGGGATCGTCTTGATCGCGTCGGGGTCCGTTTCGTGCGGGTCCTGGTCGAGGATCACGAAGTCACCCAGTTTCCCCGCGGTGATCGAACCCTTGACCTTCTCCTCGTACGACGCGTATGCGCCCCCCATCGTGCAGATCTTCACCGCCTCGGCCACGGTGATCCGCTGATTCGGTCCCCAGACCCGACCCTTGAAATCCTTGCGGGTGACCATGCTCTGGATCGCCATCATGGGCTCGAAGGGCCCGGGGATGTAGTCGGACGCGGGCGCCACGGGAATGCCGTAGTCGAGGAAGGAACGGTGCGCGAACATCCACTGCATCTTTTCCGGACCGTATTCGACCCACTTGTCGCCGTGGTAATGCGCGTAGGTATAGAAGGGAAGCGGAATCGCACCCACCGCCTTGATCCGCTTCAGGAGGTCGGGATTGACCAGCGAGCAGTGCTCGATGCGCGGCCGGTAGTTCGGGCGGGCGCCCGCGGCCTTCACCTTCTCGTATGCCTTCAGAACCATGTCGATCGCGATGTCGCCATTGGCGTGGATGCCGATCTGAAAACCGAGCCGGTTGGCCTCGTCGGCCGCATGGTCGATCTCCTCCTGGCTCATGGTGAGAATGCCGAAGTCGTTCGGACGGCCGACATACGGCGTGCTCATGCGCATCGTCCGCTCCTGGGCCGAGCCGTCGGCGAGGAACTTCACGCCCCCGAGGCGCAGGTGCTCGTCGCCGAGGCCGCCATAGACGCCCGCGTCCTTGAGGTTCTGGTAGATCGGCGCGTAACCCTGCACGAGCACGTAGGTCCTGAAGAGCAACTCCCCCGCGCGATAGGCATCCTGGTAGGCGGTCAGGAACCCGGGAGAACACTCGACCTCGTGCACCGAGGTGAGGCCGGCCGCGGTCATCAGCTTCGCCATCAAGGCGACGCCGGCCTGGCGCTGCTCCCGCGTGCTCCCCTTCGGCACCACCTTCGCGAAAGGCGCCTGGGCCTTTTCCGCGACCCCGCCGTCGAGCTGGCCGTCGCGACGGAAAAAGGCGCCGCCCTCGGGATCCGGCGTCGCCATGGTCACCCCGGCGAGCGCGAAGGCGGGAGAGTTGAACCAATGAACGTGGCCACCCCGATGCTTGACCTGCACCGGATTGTCGGGTGCGGCTTCGTCGAGGTCTTCCCGGCGCAGGCGGCGACCCTCCACGGGCTTCGTGTCGTCGTACTTGAAACCGATGACCCACTCGCCCTTCGGGGTTGCGAGCGCACGCTTGCGAATGGCCGCCTTGATCAAGGCGATACTTGCCAGGTCACAGTTCACAGAACTGATCTCTTCGACACCGCCCCAGGCCGGATGCGTGTGGGCATCAATGAAGCCCGCGAACACCGGACGCCCTCCGGCGTCGATCACCTCAGTCCCCGGGCCCTTGAGGTTCATGACATCGGCCGAACTGCCGACCGCGGCGAAACGGCCGTCGGTGATGGCGAAGGCCTCGGCCCGCGGCATCGAGTCGTCGGAGGTGTAGACCCGGCCGTTGCGGAGAATGAGGTCCGGCGCCTTTCGTTCGCTCGCCGCCCTTACCTCCACCGCGCCGGGGAGTGCCGTCCCCGACGCAAAGCCCGCGACCATGGCACCCGCGCCCTTGAGAACGGATCGACGATTTTGACCGGCCATCTTCCCTCCTGCGTTTGAGTGCAGCGCTTACTTTCCGTTGACCAGCGGTGTCGCGAGCGGCTCGTTCCAGATCCAGTGTCCGAACCAGTCGAGGTTGTGTTCCATCGCGGCGCGATTGGCCTTCGGCTTTGTGAGGTTGTGAGGAAAGCCCTTGTAGAGGGCCAGTCGCACGGGCACGTTCTGATCGTGGATCGCCTGGTAGAGCTGGTAGGCGTTGGGCGGCGGCACTCGCGGATCGGCGCTGCCGTGCTGGATGAGGGTTGGCGCCTTGGCGCCCTTCGCATAGGTGATCGGCGAGGTCCTCGCGTAGATCGCCGGGTCGTCCCACGGCGTGGCCTTGAGGTAGAGCCTCGTGAACGGGTGAATGTCGGTGTTCACGTAATAGGTCATCCAGTCGGAAATTCCCGCACCCACCGACACCGCCTTGAACCGCGCACTGTCATGGAGAGTGAGAAACGCCGAGATATAGCCGCCCTGACTCCACCCCATCGTGCCGACCCGGTCCTTATCGACGAGGCCGCGAGCAACCAGTGAATCGATGCCGGAGAGGACGTCCCATGCGTCGCCCACGCCGAGGTTCCTGATGTTGAGCATCTTGAAGGCCTCGCCGTAGCCGCTGCTGCCCCGATAGTTGGGTTCGAGTACGAACGCCCCCTTGTTGACCCAGACCTCAATCGGATAGGTGGGGCTCGCGTTCGCATACTGAATCGCGCGCGACGCGGTGGCCGGACCGCCGTGGATCACGACGAGAAGCGGACGCCGCTCCCCGGCCTTGTAGTCGGGAGGCCGATGAAGAACGCCCTCGACTTGCGTTCCGTCGGCGCTCTTCCACGAGACGACTTCGCGCGGGATCTTCGGCCACGCCGAAACCTGCGCGCCAAGGTCGGTGATGCGACGCGGCTGCATGGTGGCCACAGGCGCCACGAACACCTCGGAATACGTCGATGGATCGGCGGCCACGAAAGCCGCGGTCTTGTAGTCGCGACTCAGGCTGAAACCGGTGCCGACCCATTCGGTCGCGGGCGCGAGCCTGGTGGTGGCGCCGGTCGCGGCGTCGACCTTGTAGAAGTACGCCCAGGTCTTCTCGAAGCTCCACAGGAACAGACCGTCGGGCGCCCACGCGGTGAAGATTGGACTGTCGACGACCTTCGTCGCCAGCGATCGCGGCGGGCCGCCGCCGGAGCCGACGATGCCGATGGTGTACACCGAGTAGTAGTAACCGGCGGCGTTGCCTCCGGTCGTGGTGAACGCAATCGCCTTCCCGTCCGGCGACCAGATCGGAGTCGCGTCGAGGCCGGGCCGGGTGACGAGAGGGCGAACAACGCCGTCGGGGATCTGCACTACCGAGATATCGGCGTCGAAGTCGTGGCCGAGATCGCGGTTGATTCGATGGTCGAACGCGATCTCGGCGCTGTCGGGCGACCAGGAGAATCGACCGACCGCGAAAGCACCATGGGTGAGCCGCCGCGCCAAGTTCGTGGCAAGGTCAACCACGTGCAGGTGGCTCAGCACCGGGTCTTCATCATGGAGTTCCAACTCACCGTAACGGTCATCCCGATCCTTCCGGGCCCGGGTCTTGGGATCGTTCGCGGTGTAGGCAATCGACCGACCGTCGGGCGACCAAGCGTAGTCGATCACACCCTCATCATTCGAGGTCACCGCCTTTGGGTCGCCGCCGGCGAGATCGAGCACGTACACCTGCCGCTTGCCTGATCGTTCCGAGCCGAAGGCCAGCTGCTTCCCATCCGGCGACCAGGCCGGCGCATCGCTCGACTTCTTGCCGCGGGTGATCTGCCGGTTCGCCACCCCATTCGCGTCGGCGAGCCAGACCTGCGTGATGTATTCGTTCTCGGCCCACTCGACCTCGCGAATCGTGTACGCCACCATCCGGCCATCCGGAGAGATTGCCACGGATCCCGGACGCTTCAAGGCGACGAGGTCGTCGACGCTCGGCCGATCCCCCGCCCAGACGACGGTGGAGCCGATAACTCCGGCGGCAAATGCCAGTACGAACGAACAACGATTCATGGATGCCTCCCATCCTCGGCGCCCACCGGACAACCGCCGCCTTTCATGACCGGCAGGGACAGGGAGGACGCGTGGCCCGCCTCCCGATAGATGCGCTGCGTGGCCGAACGATAGTCGCCGGGCTTCGCGTGATAGATGTCGACGAACGACTGCGGATTCCGATCAAACATCGGAAACCAGGAGCTCTGCACCTGGACCATGATGCGGTGGCCCTTCAGGAACGTGTGGTAGCGGTCGGGCAGATCGAAAGCGATGCGGGTCGGCTCGCCCGGTTTCATGGGCTCGGGCTTTTCGAAGCTGTTGCGGAACTTCCCGCGAAGGACGTCGCCCACCAGCAGCATCTGATATCCCGCCATCTTGAGGTTTAGGGGATTCGGAGTCGGATCCTTCGCGTCACTTGGAAAGACGTCGATCAGCTTCACGACCCAATCAGAGTCCGTTCCGCTGGTCGATGCGAACAGTTCAACCGCGGCCTGGCCGGCGAACGTGATGTCTTCAGTGAGCGGCGCCGTCTCATACACAAGAACATCGGGCCGCGTAGCCACGAAACGCTGATCCTCGACGGTCCAGCGCCTTCCTTCCGTCGCGATGATTTCGGAAGTGTAAGGAACGGGCTTGCGAGGATCGCTCACATACTCATCGAAGGCCGGAGCGGCCGCAATCCCGGGAGCCTTGAAGCCAAGGCTCCCGTTGTCACCCAGGTAGATCCGCTGCGGCGTGCTCCCCGCAGGCGGCCATTCCGCACAGCGGCGCCATCGGTTGCCCCCGGTCTCGAACATCAGGGCCTTCGGCAGATTCGTGGGCGGCCCGTCCTTGAGGTGCTGGCGGAAGAAGGGCAACTCCACCTGCTGACGGAAGTCTTCTCCGGTCTTAGTGCCGTATTGCATGCCCCAGAACACGTCGCCCGGATTCCGCGCCCATCCCCCGTGATCCCAGGGCCCCACCACCATCCGCGTGTTGTTTCCGGGGCTCAGCTTCTCGAGTCCGCGGAACATGTGGAAGACGCCCGCAAAGTCCTCGGCGTCGTGCCAGCCCCCCACGATCAGGACGGGATGCTTCACTCCCGAAAGGTGCTGGGGCACGTTGCGCGCGCGCCAGTACTCGTCATACGTCCCGTGCTTCATGAAGTCGTCATAAGTGGGGACTTCATCGCCGAAGTACTTTTTCGCATTCGCGGCCGCACCCAGTTCGAGGAAGAAGCGATAGCCATCGGGCGTGCCGTAGTTGAACGGCGGATCGGCTACTTCGGTCGGCGCGACGCGCTTGTGGGCGTTCCCGGACATCCAATGGAACGCATAGGCGAGCTGGAAGGCGCCACCCGAGTGGTAGTCATCGCCAAGGAACTGATCCTGGGGAGGTGCTTGCGGCGAGGACAGCCGGATCGCCGGGTGCGCGTCGATCATTCCCATCGCGGCCTCCCAGCCGGGCCAGGACACGCCGCGCTGCGACACCAAGCCGTTGTGGTTCGGAACGTTCGCAAGAAGCCAGTCCACGGTGTCGCGCATGTCAGTGCTCGGGTTCGGGCGGGTCGGCTTCTCGACGATGGGGTCGTGGTGGATGAACTCACCCTCCGATTTCCAGCGCCCTCGCACATCCTGATAGACGAAGATGAAGCCTCCCTTGCTGAAGTCGACGTAGGCGCCCGCCCAGGGGCGATAGTTGTCGGGGCCGTAGGGCCGGACCCCGTACGCGTCACGGGTGACCAGAAAGGGATACTTCTTCGAAGTGTCGCGGGGAATGTAGAGGACGGTGAAAAGCTTCACCCCGTCGCGCATCGGAATCCTCACTTCGCGCTTCTCATAGAAGTCTTTGAGGACATACGGCGGCGCCGCGGACTGGCCTTGGGCGGCGCGAATCGACAAGGCCGGGAGGGCGGCAAGCGCAACTGCCACGACAAACCACCGATATCTCCGCATCATGCCTTCAGCGAGGCGCGGGCCGACGGCGAACAGGTTGTCTCACGGTCGGCTCCTTCCCCGAAGATCGTCTCACCAATCGAGATGGTGTCTTATCTGTCCATTCTGCGGGTCGGCGCGCGGCTTGTCAAGATCGGCGCGGACCGGCCAGATCATGCGCTCGCTACACTTGACCCTAATTTCTTTACACCGGAAGCCGCCTCCGGGGCACCTTTAGGCGCCACCCGCACCGTATCGTCCCCGCGCCATTCGATCAGCCAGTGCGGCTGTATCCTGCGGGCGACGGCTAGTCGGTGATTGGGCGGCCAGAGCGTCCGGGTTTGGGAACACGTTTCCCCGGGGCGATGGCAGCTCGCGCGGCCGCCGCGATCGCGCGAACCGTCCGACTCCGATTCGCAGGCGAATTGCGTCCTCATCAGTTCGATGGTGTGAGCGCCGCAGGGACCACGGCAGCAAGGGCGACGAGGGAGCGGAAGCGAAAACGCGCGTTGCCCCGCGGGGATCGCACACAGACGTCCGCCCCGGGCGCGCTAACATCAGCGGTGCTCCCGACTGCCTTGGTTGTCCGGATTCAGACGCGTCTCATGCGCACGCCAAAGGCGCTGCTCGCGCTGCCGGTGGTCCTCGTCCTGTCCGGTTGCCTCGGCGGGTTCCGCGTGGCGGAGACGCCCGCCTCAGGGCCGGAGTTCCGGCCCGAGCGTTTCTTCGCCGGTGTCACGCACGGTGAAGGCGTGCTCGCCACGCGTGGAAAGGCCGACGGGCGGTTCCGTGTCGAGAGCCTGGACCGCCTGGTCCAGCGCGACCAGGCTGTTGTACCCGCCCACGCCCGCCACACCCAGCACCAGTAGGACGAGGATGAAAATCCCCCCGCGGCCAATCGCCCACTTCGCCATGCCAACCTCCCCGTTCCCGATCTCTCCCCGGAGCGGGGAGACGTTCAGCATCCAGGGGAGCAAGGCGCGGGCCAGAGGGGAGTAGCGCGTCTCATTCCCCAGGCGAATGACCGGCTCTATCGAAATCCCATGAATCCGGCGGTCACTTCTCCGATGCCGACGAAGCACGAGATGGGGATGGACCTCCTCTTCCTGGATGTCTCGTACGCCGTGCGATCTACCTGCGGTGGACGGAGCGGGGCCCTTCCGCGACCCCCGCCGGAGACGAACGAATCCGGGGGCATGCCCACGCCCTCCGTCATTTCGGCGACAGCCGGAATGGAGCGCAGGCGGAAGGCAGTCTGCGAATCACGGGCGCCGTCATAGCTGAACCTGGGTTAGGAGATTCGCGGGAATGCCCGCCATGTGCGGATCGCGATGGACGAGGGTCGCCGCGGCCCTTCGGGCCGCGCCGGCAATGAGTGCATCCACTAGAGGGACTCGCCGCCTGGCCCCGCGCGACACCTCCCATGCTGCGTGGGCCGCGTCAACGTCAATCGAGATGACCTCGTCGGCCATTTCGACGTATCCCGAGACCGCATCCTCGACCGCGCGGGCGCCCGCTCCGAGCTCCTTCAGGCGCCGCCGCAATTCGACGAGAGTTGGTGTCGCGAGGAGGATCTCCGAGCCTTCATCCTCGATGAGTTCCTGCACCTGCGCGGCCCCGGCCTCGTTGCGAAAGTGCGCGAGCACCGCGGAGGTGTCGAGCAGGTAGCGGGCCATCCGCTCAGCCTTCCCGCTCACGCTCGGCCACGAGGTCCGAAACGGAGTCCCGGCGTGGTGAGAACTTCTTTCCCTTTCCCATGAGGGCCCGCCCAATCCCCTTCTTGTCCGGAATGACTCTCACCAGCATTTCCGTGGGTTCGCGACCTGGGCTCTTGACCGGCGTCCATTCGAGCCGGTAGCCGGGCTGAATGTTGAAAAGCCGTCCAACGGACGCAGGTATGGTAACCATGTTCTTCTGGGTAACGGTCGTGATCATGGAATTCATTCTATCCCATGACTGCCGATGGGACCGGCGTACCGGGTGGCAGCGCGGGGGGCGTCGATGATTTCCGTCAACTGAGCCCCGCGTGAGCCCGGATTCGGCCCACGCTCGATGACGTCCTTGACCAACCGCATGGCCAGCGTTTCCAGAGGTGGCACATCGGCTGCGCAGGCCATGACCACATCCGGCGCGCGGCCGCGGTCGTTGCCCGCCCATTTCCAGACGCCGAGACCGGCTGCGCAGTGCTTGACCGCAGCGTCCATGTCCAGCCATCGCAACTCCGGTTGCTTGCCCGCCACGATCACGTTCACATAGTTACGGCTCCGCAAACAATGGTCGGTCAAGGGCAGCAGGGTGCTGGCGTCGGGCGGTAGATAGACGCGGATGACGTCGGCGGTAAAGGACCTGAATTGCTCCGCAGGTGGCCGCGCCAAGTGCGCCTGCGATAAGCGTGGCAAATGCACCTGTGGAAACAACTATGGTTGCACCAAGCCGAAGACCGAGTCCAAAGCGAAGTAGCGTCCGGGGTGACCCCGGCTACGGGGTCACCTCCCCCGTCTCGGGTGTGACCGGCCCGGCGGCATGCTCCTTGATCTTTTCAGTCCACGGCCGACTCTCCCACTGGGCAAGGATGACGAGTTTGGATTTGTTCCGGTCGTCGTCGGACGCCTGCATCTCCACTTTTGCGAATTCCCGATTCACCTCGTCGTTCTAAGAATCGTCATCTTGATTTTCATTCCGATTGAGTTCGTGTCCCTTAAACACCTGTGCTCATCATACGAGCACGACGGGGAGCGCGTTTGGCGGACGAAGACCGGTGGTTTCGGGATCGGTGATGGATCCGCGCGGCCAGCCTTTTCGGACCGCCGCTACGTTACTCAGCGCACAGAACCCACCGATGCTTTCCAATAGTGTCGGCGCGCGTTCTCACCGCGAGCGAGCTTCAGTTCCGTCAAGACACCAGGAGAAAAACCACATGGCCCCTTCCCTAAAGACCTCCATTGGACGGCTGCTTGGCGCGTCGGTTTTTCTCTTCCTGATCGGAGGAGGGGCCCTGACCCTGAGTTCGTGCGCCGAAGCCGCGAAATTGACCATCGAGGCGGGCACCGGCCCCAAGCCCGCGCTTCCCGAGGAAAGACACAAGCTGATACCGACGATCCATATCGCTCCTGCCCGGGGGTGGCCCACGAATCTGACTCCGGTGGCTGCGGCCGGCACATCGGTGGGCGCGTTTGCGGCAGGGCTCGATCATCCGCGCTGGCTTTTTGTCCTTCCGAACGGGGACGTGCTGGTCGCGGAGACGAACGCGCCGCCCAAGCCTGATGACATGAAGGGGATCCGCGGCTGGTTCATGAAGAGAGTGATGAAGAAGGCGGGCGCCGCGGTGCCGAGCGCCAATCGGATCACCTTACTGCGGGACGCGGATGGAGACGGCATCGCGGAGGTGAAGTCCGTTCTGCTCTCTGGTCTGAACTCGCCGTTTGGGATGGCCCTCGTCGCGAACTCGCTGTACGTCGCGGCCTCGGATGCCGTGCTTCGCTTTCCTTATGTCGAGGGCGACACCACGATCCCGGGCGGGGGGACGCGGGTGGTGGACCTGCCGGCCGGAACGCTTAATCACCATTGGACGAAGAGTCTCATCGCGAGCCCCGATGGGACCAGGCTCTACGCCACCGTCGGCTCTAACAGCAACGTCGCGGAAAACGGCATGGCCCTCGAAGAGGGCCGGGCCGCCATCTGGGAAATCGACCTCGCGACCGGAGTCAAGCGGCTCTTCGCAACCGGGCTGCGGAACCCGAACGGCATGGCCTTCGAGCCAGCCAGCGGAGCCTTGTGGACGGTTGTGAACGAGCGGGACGAACTCGGAAGCGACCTCGTCCCCGACTATCTGACCTCGGTGAAAGACGGGGGCTTTTATGGGTGGCCGTACAGCTACTTTGGATCTCGCGTCGACAAGAGGGTCAAACCACCAAACCCTGAGCTCGTCGCAACCGCGATCGTTCCCGACTACGCGCTTGGATCGCACACCGCTTCTCTGGGTCTTGCCTGGTCTTTGGGGACCACCTTGCCCGCACCCTTCACCCACGGTATGTTCATCGGCCAGCATGGCTCGTGGAATCGTCGTCCCCGCAGCGGCTACAAGGTCGTGTTCGTGCCCTTCGAGGGGAGCCGTCCTTTTCCGCAGCCGCCCATCGATCTGCTGACCGGCTTCGTCGATCCCGAAGGTCATGCGTATGGGCGGCCGGTCGGCGTTGCTCTCGACCGCCAAGGCGCCCTCCTCGTGGCGGATGACGTTGGAAACGTGGTGTGGCGCGTGACCTCCAGGCCTTAAAGACATCGAGCCGGAAGAATCAGGCCCACGCCCTCGCACGCGGGTCCGGTCACGGCTGCAACGAAACGATGAGAATCTGGCAGCCCGCGCGGGAGTCGTTGGCCCAAAGTCGCAGTTCACCCGGAAGAAGCGTCACGGCGTCACCCGCAGCCATAACGTGTGAATCGGGTCCCAGCCGCAGGACCGCCTTCCCCCGGAGCACTATGGCGAACTCCTCGCCGCGATGGGCGACAGGGTGTTTGCCGCTTCGACCACCAGGAGCCAGGGTGATCAGGATCGGATCGAGGCGCCGCTGCGGACTGGGCCGGCCCAGGGATTCGATTTCGGCGCTCGACCAGACACTGGGGACGCGCTCCCGATCCCCGCGGCGCAGGACGAGTCCGCCCGCGCCCGGTCCGATGGCGGCGAAGAATGAACCGAGGGTGGCGCCGAGGGTGTGGGCGATCTTCTCCATCGAATGAATGGAGGGAGAGACCTGCCCATTCTCGAGTTGAGAGATGAAACTCGGAGAGAAATCGGTGCGGGCGGCCAGGGCGCGGACGGAGAGCCGGGCCTGCTCCCGCAACCGTCTGACCTGCTGCCCGACCTGCTGCTGCTTCAGGGTGGATTTGGCGGAAGCATTGACCATCGCGGGGATGTTACGCGATCGGTCGGTGGGCCCGATCGACGTCTCCGCGGGTTCCCGAAGGCTTCTCAGCGCGGTGTTCGACGTGCGCGGCTTCGTGGGGCTCGAGGGATTTTGACCACCGGTCAGTTAGTGGGCGACCTTGACGATCAGCCGCCGAGCCACCGCGTCATAGAACCACGCGTTGGCGAGGGATTCGTTCACCTCGGCCTCTGACTCGCTTTCCGCGAGGCTCCCCGTCTGGTTGACGAGCACGGACTTGCCGTTGACCCACACCGAGGACGGCCGCGCCGGCATTCTTCCGATCCGGTAGAGAAGAGACATCGCGGGGGCCGAATCCGTGCTTAGAGTCAGGCGATTCCCTTCAGCCACGGACTTGAACGCGGTCCAGTTGCCAGTGTCGTCATCGAAGTACCGGAAGGACGATGTGCCACTCGGATAGACGAGCAGGGTCAAGGAGCCGGCGGACGCACGGGTTCCGTGCCCGGTGTAGTCGCGCTCGACTTCCAGAGGAATGATGGCGCCCAGTTTGAGAAACACCGGCTCCCGACCGAGCGGGGCCGGGTGTTCGGAGAGGTTTCCGGAGACCACACGCGCCTCATCCCAATAGTCCACCCATTGTCCGGCGGGAAGCTGGACATCCAGGGTCGGCGTATCTCTGGTGACAAAGGGAACGAAGATTTCCTCACCAACCCGCATCGCATAGGCCCCCGGGCCGGCTTGAATCACCGGAAGCTCCGGCTGTTCGTGCATGCGCCGGGCGTAACTCAGGAAGTACGGGGTCAACTCCTTGTGGAGCCAGGCGTAGTAACGATAGGCGGCGAGGAGGCCAGCGTCGTACTCCCCTCGCCAGGGATCCGAATTGGCGAACGGGGTGTGGGCCATGATGGGCTGGAAGGCGCCCCAGTGAAGCCTTCGGTAGTAGGTCGCCTCATCGGGCGCCGTCCCACTCTCGTAATCGTACGCCGTGAATTCGTTTACGGGCGCCGGCAGCAGGCGCGACTTCTCGATCACCCGCGCGATGCCTTCCCGCAGTCCCGCAAAATCGTTGGAAAGATCCGCAACGTAGGCGACGTTGGCCATCCGCGAAAGGGCGGCGTCGGTGGTGGAGGGTTCCTCGGACTGGTACGCCTTGGCGACGTTCTCGAAATCCCCCGGAGAAACCGACTTCATGTAGTCATTCCCGCGCTGGAGATCCTGATCCGAGGTGCCGTCGTCGAGGTAGAAACCCAGCAGGGACCCGCCGAGGCGCGAACGAACCCGCCCGAACTGCTCGGGGGTGTGACATCCGCCCCAGACGTGCACGAGGGCGCGCACGTGCTCCCTGGCCAGTCGCTCGATCACCTCATCGCCGAGATTCCAAGAGCAACAGTCCTCTCCGGCGCACGTTCCCTCGTTCCGGGAATCTCGCTCCGACCAGGCACTCCCATCGAAGAGGTACACGCTCACCGGAATGTCGTTTGCCCGTATTTCATCCATCTGGCAGGTGAATTCCTCGGCCATGGTCTCGGCCGACCCGCAACCGCAGTCGCCATTCTTGGGGCACCCGCTTCCCCACCATGGACCGAGGGTTGCGCGATTCAGGACGTGGTCCCGCACTCCGACGGCGGCCGCCGGAGCCTTCGCGGGCGCCGCGGCGGCGGCCGGAGAGGCCGCCGGGGCCGGTCCGGACGCGGTCGTGGGTCCCGGTGCGCCGCAGCCGAAATGGGCAAAGGCGACAATGAAGGCGACAATGAAGAGGAGCCACTGGCGGCTACGCCGCCCCGCGGCCGGCACGTGCCTCAGAATCTCGACCTCCACGGAACGGAGATTACTACTGGGGCCGAACGATGCAAGGCGACCCGCAAACGCGGCCGACTGCGCCGCCGCCGGCCGCGATGCGACCGTGAGGGTGATCAACAGGCTTCCCTGGGACCACCCTGAACTCCGGGCGATCGCGGACACCCGGCGCGCAGGAATCGTCTTATCGAGGGGACAGTCGGTTCCGGCCGCGCGGCGGAAGTTCAATGAATATCGGCCTGAAGGAGGCGAGACCCGCGTTGGCAGGAATGTTGCCTCTCCCGGCTTGCGTGGGGTCCACGTGTACCCATTAGTTAGCGGAGGCACAGTCATGAAAACCAGATCAATCGCCATTCCCGTCGCCGCCCTGGCCCTGGCCCTCGGGTCGTTCTCGGATGCGACCGCCCATAACGCCGAACGGCGCAACCGTAGAAACCAGAACCAGGGTCAGGAACGCTCTCAAGGCGAAACCTCGGCCCGGTCGCGCAGCGACCAGAGCGATCGCGGCCGAACTTCGGCGGCTCGAGGCGGGCGGCGTGCCGAGCGGGCCGACCGCGACGACCGCGCAAGCCAGTCTCCGAACCCGGAGCGAGAACGAGCCGCAGCACCGTCGCGTCCGCGCGACAACCGCGATAACGAAGTCCGCCGGGACGCGCGCTCCAGCGCACGCGGCGGGCGGGAGCGCAATGCCGAGGTCGGCCAGCGGGACTCCCGCGATGACTATCGCGCGGCGCGCGACCCGAGAAATCGTGGGCGCGAGACGTATCGCGACAACGATCGCGGGCGGTATCAGAACCGCCGCGGCCATGATGACTATCGAGGCGCCAAAAGCGGCGGCTACAGCCGCGGCTACTACGCACCTCGATTGCTCACTTACCGCTCGGCCCCGCGCCGGTACTACGGTTCCGGCAACCGCCTGACCCTGCACTTCGGCATCGGATCGGGATACCGGTATGGCTCTGCGTACTCAGGCCGGGTCTACGGGTACCGGAGGTCCGTGCCGACCTACGGCAGCTACGTGGCCTACGGCGACCTGCGGCTCAAGGTGAGTCCGCGTCACGCCGCCGTCTACGTGGACGGCTACTACGCAGGGGTCGTGGACGACTTCGATGGCTTTTTCCAGCGCCTGACCCTCGAGGTAGGCCCGCACGAGATCGAGATCGAAGCGCCGGGCTATGACTCGCAGGCCTTCGACGTCTACGTCGACCCGCAGCGGACGATCGACCTGCACGCCGATCTGCGGCGGTAGCGCTGCGCCTTCTCTCTGCCGGTCAAAGCCCTGATGCGGAGGACCCTCGACACTGAACCGTCCGAGGCAGCCGGCGTGGGTGAGAGGTGGCAGACAACGGGCCGACTGGCGAACCGCGCTTGTTTCACCTACGCTCCGCACCCTGATGACCCGATGCCTCTCTTCCCTACTGGCCCTTTTCCTCGCCCAGGCGGTCTCCGCGCAGTCATTCTCGCGCGACTACAAGGATAGCTACCCGAAGAATCCAGACATCGACATTCTGAACTACGCTTTTGAATTGAAGCTGTCCGACCAGTCGGACTCACTTTCTGGACGGGCGACCGTTGACGCGAGGTTCCGGACCGCCGGGCAGAGCGAATTGAGACTGGATCTCATCAAAGCGTCCGATGCGCTTGACGGAAAAGGCATGACGGTGCAGGAAGTGAGCATGCAGGGACAGCGATTGTCCTTTCGGCATGAGCGCGATCAGCTATTCATTCAGCTCGGCCGGCCGAGTCAGGCGATGGAGCGGGTGAAGACCACGGTGACGTACCGCGGAATCCCCGCCGCGGGCCTCAAGATTGCCCCCAACAAACACGGGGACCGGGCCTTCTTCAGCGACAACTGGTCCTCGAAGGTTCGGAATTGGCTTCCAACCGTGGACCATCCATCGGACAAGGCCACCAGCGAGATGATCGTGATCGCTCCTGCCCACTACCAGGTGGTTTCAAACGGGGTTCTGGTGGAGGAGACGAGCCGCGGAGACGGCACGACCCTCACGCACTGGAAGAATTCCGTGCCGATCGCCACGTGGCTGTTCATGCTGGGCGTGGCGGAGTTCGCGGTTCAGCAGGTCGACCGGTTCGACGGCAAGGCCATCCAGACCTGGGTGGCCCGCCAGGACCGGGACGCGGGCTTCTTCGACTTCGCCGAACCCACGAAGAAGGTTCTGGCGTACTACACCGATCTCGTCGGGCCCTATAGTTACGAGAAACTGGCGAACATAGTCTCGAACGCCACCAGCGGCGGGATGGAGGCCGCCTCCGCCATCGCCTATTCGGAGGCCTCCGTGACGGGAGATCGTTCCAGGCGGTGGCAAACCGTCATCATCCATGAGATCGCCCACCAGTGGTTCGGCAATGCGGTCACGGAGTCGGATTGGAACGACGTGTGGCTCAGTGAAGGGTTCGCCACGTACTACACCCTGCTGTTCCGGGAGCATGAGTACGGGCATGACGACTTCGTGGCCGGAGTGAAGGACGCCCGGAACCGGGTGGTCGCGTTCTACAAGGACACCTACGATTTCCAGGTCGTTCGACCCTGGATCGAGAACGTGGATGACGTGTCCGGGCCGATGATGTATCAGAAAGGGGCCTGGACGCTCCACATGCTGCGCGAGAAACTCGGCGTGGAGGTGTTTAACGCCGGGGTGCGGTCGTACTACGCCGAATACAAGGACAAGAACGCGCGCACCCCCGACTTCATGCGGCACATGGAAGAGGCCTCAGGTCAGAAACTGGATGCCTTCTTCACGCAGTGGCTGTTTCAGGGCGGCATTCCTCACCTGGAAGCGTCCTGGCGGGTGGAAGGCGACACCGTGAACGTCACTCTGACCCAGACCCAGCCGAAGTACCGGTTCGCCCTCGATGTGGATATCGCGCTCAAGTACGCAGACGGCACCACCAGCAAGGTGACGTCGGTCGGGCTGCCAATCGGGAGCGGCGTCACCCATTCTGTGAAGACTGAGAAGGAAGTCGTGGAAGTCATCATCGATCCGCAGACGCGCCTTCTGGCCACCTGGAACATCTCACGCGCGGCCAGAAAGCCGCAGTAAAGCGGAAGGAACTTCATGAGAAAGGGGCATGGTTTACGCCCGAGTTGATGCTTGGGCTCGAGGGCGCCATCTCCTCGGATCGCGCTTCGCGTGCAGACAGCCCACGACGACCACGCGGTCATCGACGAGTCGGTAGAAGAGACCATAGGGAAACCGTCCCAGCAGAGCGCGACGGGTGTCGCGGCGAAGTACTGGAAACATCCTCCGACTCTCCAGGACCGCTGCCACCGCGAGGTCGACGGCTTGGAGGAAATCCAAGCCGAGTCCGAGACGCTGGGATTCGTACCACGCACACGCTTCTTCGATGTCCGCAATATGCGGCCGGTCGGAAGAGTGCGCGGGTCAACGCGGAAGGTTTAGGCGCTTCCGAACTTCGTCCCACGGCTCGCCAAGCGACCGGCCTTCTCTGATGTCGTCTTCCAGGTCGTCCAGGCGGCGATCAAGCTCCCCTGCTTGAGCATCCGTGAGGGGAATGCGCTCGGGGTGTTGGCTGAGGCTGGCCCAAATCTGCTCAAGGAGATCGAGCTGCTCCTGCGGAGTGAACGAGTCAAGGTTGATGGCGGGGTGGCCCACCCCGATATTCTGCATCACGCAGCCTGATTCGTGGCAATGCCAGTTCTTTGCTGTCATCGCAGGACGCGACGCCACGCTCCTCTATCGGCTCCGCATCAACGCCCGAAGCCCCGCATTGGGCCTCCCCGCTTCGTGCCGTCTTCCAGCTTCTTGAAGCTTGCGTCCAAGACCACGAGTCGGGTGGGAATCACGAGCTCCTCCGGGAATTCCGAGAGGGCGGCGAGGTGATGGCGGATAGCGTCCTCGATGAGCCTCGATTCCTTGATCCCTGTTCGCCGCGAGTGCCGATCGAACAGGTCGCGGGTCGATGCGGAGATGAGCGCGGAAACCTCAACGGTGGGGGTGTGGTCGAGCGAACGAACGCGCGGCAGGGTGGTCTCGATGAGGCTTTGGGGCTCGGCGCCGCCGTCCACACACAGGGACGATCGCTCACCGTGCTCACGGTCACGACGAGCGGATGCGGATGCCGTCGCACTACGAGGGGCAGGAGTTTCTGTATCGTCTCATCAGACTGATGGCAACGAACCCGACACGGGTTCCGTAGTCGACGCCCTGCCCTGGAACATCTCACGCGCGGCCGGAAAGCCGCGGTAAAGCGGAAGGAACTTCATGAAACGAGACATGCTCACCCCTGGGGCTGGCCATTGGCCTGTTCGCCCTCGCCGGTCCCGCCTTCGCCGGGCCGGTTTTCGACACGAACGCCTTCAACAAGGCGGAGTATGCGGCAAGGCGCGCCGTGGCCTTCCGCCAGGGCCATGACTTCTTCTACCTGACCGGTGTGGAGATTCCAGACGCCATCCTTGGCGTCGATGGCCAGCGTAAGGAGAGCGCCCTTTTCTTCACCATGACCGAGTCTGTGGCCGACGGCTTTGCCATCCCGGTGAAACTTATTCGAGCACCCGTGGCCTACACGGGAATCGAACGTGCCCTTCCCGCGGAACAGTTCAGCAGCTACCTGGCAGGAATCGCCAGACGCGACAAGCCCCTCTACGCCCTGTTCATGCCCGAGGAAGTCGGTCCGGAGAACAGCCGCGAAAAGTTCAACGAGCTGCAGAAGTCGATGACGCTGAACATGTGGGACGAAAGGCTCACGCGCGAGCTGCAGTTCGTCAAGCAGTTGCGCGAACGCTTCCCCCAGGTCGATGTACGCGACGCTTCGCCGATCGTTTGGAACCTGCGCAAGTTCAAGTCGCCCGCTGAGATCGACATCATGCGTCAGGTCGCCCGCATCGGTGTTGAGGCGCACAAGGCGCTCATCCAGTCGATGCATCCAGGAGTTTCCGAGAAAGCGCTTGCCGCGGTGTTCGAGGGGATCCGGATCGAAGACACCGTCGCGATCACGGAGAGCGGACATGAAGTGTTGTCGCTGGGGGTGCCCCGGACGGTGGCCGAGATCGAGGCGCTGATGAAGAAGGCCTAGCCCGGATTATTCATGAAGAAGTGAACTGAGCGGGGCACCGCTGCGTCCAAAGGGTAGTGAATAAAGGCCCAAGTAGACACGGAGGCACCCCGCGTGAATGATTCTGCCAGAGCACAGTGTGTTTTGT
>Ga0163152_10000918_pt1 | contig 48256 bp, 39 predicted proteins | sample OliLakLV19MP8IB2_FD_148635 | JGI IMG/M metagenome (GOLD analysis project Ga0163152, IMG submission 148635) | Freshwater microbial mat bacterial communities from Lake Vanda, McMurdo Dry Valleys, Antarctica - Oligotrophic Lake LV.19.MP8.IB-2 | ecosystem: Environmental > Aquatic > Freshwater >...
AATAATTAGCCCGTGATCACACACCAACAAATTGATCAGCGAGTTCTGCGCTTGGTAGAGGCCTGCGTGCAGAAAATCGATATTGAGCCAAAGTTGCTTGAGATTGCTCGCGACAATCTGACCAGGGTAACCAACCGTCGCGTGCGTATTGAGTGGGAATCCTTCCTCTCCAGGCCTTGGATTGAAGTGAGGGTCCTGTTGTTAGAGGATTCAGAACGCGAGCGTTCCTTAAGACAAAACGCTCCATTTGGTAGAATCTTGTCCAACGAAGAGCGCATGTCGTATTTCAGATAGTGGCAGCCAAGTGCAGAGCCCATATTTTTTAACTGGGTATCCACTTGCCTCAAGTAGTTCGACTTCCGGAAATTCACCGCAAGAACCGCTTATTCGGAGTTTCCGCCTGAAGCCAGGCCAGCAGATGCAGGGCCGCGAAGCACCCCGCTATCGACAAGGTCACCGGGGCCTTGCAGTTCGTTTGTCCGGCCCGCCGGATCGCGAGACAGTCCGTGCTATTAAATGGCATACGGAACTCTAGCCTCGGCATTCCTCCGAGGTCTTGGCGAAACCACCCGCCCCTAGGACCTAGGAGGAATTGTTCGGCCACATGCCCGTATCGTTTTCTATTTAGCACGGAAGTCGTTCTCTCCTCCAAAGTATCGTTTCAATTATACTGCGCATTACATTGCAATATACTACATATCACACAATTGTGATTTTACTCAAGTGACGATTATCGTTTCATGAACACCCCCCACAGACCTGACAACCTGGCCATCCTGCAGCAGGAGTTGGCCGCCGGGCCACGGACCGGGCTGGAATTGGAACGGGCAATGGACATCAGCGGATCAACGCTGTCGCGCCTGCTCGGCCGAATGGGTGACAAGATCGATCGGGCTGGAGCCGCCAGGAGCACACGCTACGGCTTGCGACGCCCGGTGCGAAACCTGGGTGACGCGTGGCCTATGTTTGTCGTTGGACAGGATTCGCAAGTGCGCGAGCTCGGGAGCCTGCGCGCACTTCATGGCGCCTTTCATTTCCTCCCCGCCGGCGGTGGTGATGGCAAACCATTGCCTTGCGTTAGTGAGAGTATCTCCCCGAGGTTGCCGTTTTTTCTCATGGCCGCCCGTCCGGGCGGCTACCTCGGGCGCTACATCGCCCGCCGATTCTCCGAGCGGTCTCGCGCGCCCAAGGACGTGCGGGACTGGGCTGATGACGACTTGCTTGAGTATTTCATCACAGCAGGCACGGACTTACCCGGAAACGTGCTTGTCGGAGAGACCGCGAAAGCGCAGGCGATGCAGGAGATGGCTGCCGCCCGCGCCGGGCGTTCCGTGCCTCTAACTCAAGCTCGCGCTCGATACCCTGATATGATCGCCAGCGCCCACGAAAGTGGGTCTATTGGATCCTCTGCCGACGGCGAGCAACCCAAATTCCTGGCCACCGTGGACGGCGGTGTGGCCGGCAGCCATCGAAGCCTTATCATCAAGTTCTCACCCCCGGTAAACACCTCCGCGGGACGACGCTGGGCTGACCTGTTGGTCTGCGAGCACCTAGCTGCCACTACGATCAATCGCACGGGCGGAATAGCTGCCACCAACGAGGTGTTTTTTGGCCATGGCCGCTGCTTCCTAGAGAGCGAACGCTTCGACCGCACCCCTGGGCTTGGTCGGATTGGGGTTGTTGGTCTTGGCGTGGCAACCTACGCCATTGCGGGACGTGGTGCGGACGATTGGGGGCAGGCAGCAACGCTCCTGGAGGGGGGCGGGCTGCTACCAGCAAGCGACGCGAAAGCGATCCGCTGGGCGCGGTGCTTCGGCGACCTGATTGGGAACGAAGATATGCACGAGGCCAATGCGGCGTTGCTCTGGGAACGGGCGAGCCACTTCCGTTTTGCTCCGATCTACGACATGTTGCCCATGCTTTATCGCCCTAACGAGCAGGGGGAGGTCGTTTCTCGTGCTTTCCGTCCGACGGCTCCCGATGCCGACACCAATGTCGTCTGGTCTGGCGCAGCCGAGGCGGCATGCGACTTTTGGGAGGCCGTGTCGAATGACCAGCGCGTGTCCCTAGATATGCGTCAAGAGGCTGCACGGAACGCGGAGAAGGTTGCGGGCTTGGCTCGGATGCGCGGGGCTGGAGGGTCACTCCGCTCGCTGGGCGGGGCAAGCCCACTGGCGTCCGGACTGCTTCCGCCATTGGTTGCACCACCTAAGCCCACCGCTCCGGCAAATATGGGTAAAGACCTTCCGGACGAGAACTCTGCGGGTGAATCCAAACGCCAGATCGAGGCGGATTCAGCTTTGGATCCCATTACTCGTTCAGACTCGGTTAAACGGGCAAAAAAAGGCACTACGGCGCCGCGCCCGAACCCGGATAGTATCGCGCCCCCGTCGTAAGATAAGCGACCCTTCCCTTGCATTTGCTGCACTCGAAACCGCTCGGCCAACGTATACCGGCGAGGTAGCGAAAACAGTCCAACTTGGTCTCGAACATGGCGGCGAACTCACGCCGATTGGCGGGATAGTGTGGTGCGGACACCGCCCAGCATTACCGATTTTAATCCACTTTAGCCAACTGCATACCCAGTATTTTTTATTCCCTTTGGGTCCAATACCCCGGGGCTTGCCCCGGCTTGGATGGATGAGAAGATGAGGGATGGAGAGTCGGTATATTGTCACAGCCGGGGTGAATGCAGCCAGACAGTATATCCACAAACCGCACAATGTGTCGGTGCTGATGTATCACTTGGCGTGTGCAGCAAAGTATCGCCGGGTGGTGATGGGTGAGCATGTGGACGAGGTGTTACGGCAGGCGTGCCTGGAGATTGAGAAGCGGTGGGAGATCCGATTTCTGGAGATCGGGCTGGATCGTGATCACGTGCATTTTCTCATCCAATCGGTGCCAACCTACAGTGCGACGCGTATCGTCACGACAGTGAAGAGTCTGATCGCCCGGGAGGTGTTCGCCAAAGCGCCGGAAGTGAAACAATGGCTGTGGGGCGGGGCCTTCTGGGGCGAGGGCTATTTCGTGAACACAGTGGGCCAGCATGGCAGCGAAAAGGTGATAGCCGCGTATGTGCAGGGGCAGGGTGGAAAGGGTGAGTATCGTCGGCTGCATAAGGGGCAGTTGGATTTCGAGCTGTCTTGATCAAATGCCCCGGGGCTTGCCCCGGGGATCTTTACTGGTTTGGGCATACCTCGCTTCAAACCCGCCGCCGAGACTGGTATTGGAAAAATTCAGCAGACGCCCGTTCTTGTCGGAGGCCTGCTTGGCACATTCGCCGCACAGGTAACGCGGATAGCGGGGGTTAAGACTTAGGCTGGTGCCACAAACGGGGCACGGCTGGGAAGGGCCACGAGCGCGTTTGACGGGTCGGACGGATGCCATGGTAGGTATGTTTGCGACCGCTCAGAGTGAACGCTTGACCAGCTTGATCATTACCACGATGCTAGGGCAAATCCAGCCCTTGTAAACCGGTGGCACTTTCATGGACGGAAAGGTCCACGCGATCGCGTCGAACTCGACCTTCTTTACCAGGGATAAAAACCGCTTAGTCTGGTCCTGACGGTCCTTCTGCGGCGTTTCGGCGCGCAGATAGGGCACGGCAAAAGCGATGGCAAGGCGCCGGCTATTGCTACCTTCGGCCGGGTTGCACCGGGCATCGTCGACGGCACGACCCATCAATTTCCGAAGCCTTCGCAGTTGTTTGCCTTCCTTGATTATGGGAATTTCCGCATCCTTAATCTCAGCGCGGAAGGCACCACCCGCGTTCTCAAACCACAGGTCGACCCGGCCGTTCGAACCCTTCTTTTTCGTGCCCTTGAATTTCGTTTCGGAAAATTCCTCGAAGGCGTGGCCGCCGGTGCGCCAAATGGCGCCCGCGAACAGGCTCAGCAGCGCACGCTCGTTATACCACCAGGGCAGGTCTCCCACCTGCGACCATTGGCGGCCGAGATTCCGGTTCAACCTGGTCCACTCTTTGAGCACTGCGTGCAGGCTGCGTAGCTCGCGGGAAGTTTTGACGTAAGAGGAAGTCTGCATGGTTTCAGGACAACACTTGGATGAGCACCCTTGGTATAGCCAAGGAGGATGACAGCAGATAATTTCGATTCTGCATTATCGAGCGGGCAGAGCCATGAAAATCCATCGGCAGATCGATCATGACGATGATTCTGCAATGGCGCGTGCTCGCACAACGTGTGGATCATCGAGTATCACGGTCGAAACCGGGGTCCCGGTTGGGTGCTGATCGATTCAGGTCGAACGATGCACCGATAAAAAAGGGGCACCCGTTTCCGAGTGCCCCTGTGGCTCTACTATGCTTGGCCTTACGGCAGAATCTCCGTGTCGCGTTGGGGCTTCAGGTCGACGCCGAATTCCTTGGCGAGCAGCCGGACCTCCGGCGAGCGGCGAAAGGAATTCGCATCGTCCGCCGCGATCCGGTCGAGTTCGGGCCCGAAGCGATCGAAGTCCACCGTGATGGACGGCTTCGCGGCGGACGCGTAGGCGGGCGCCAGCGCGAGCACGAAGTTCGCGGCCCGGAAACCCGCGAGCGGGTATTTCAGGAGGGTCGCGCGCATGGCGGGATAGTCGGTCAGGACTTTCTCGACCATCTGCGTCCAAGGCAGCACGTCGGCATCCTCCGGCGTGGCGGCATTGCTCACCCAGGCGAGAAGGTGAGGGGAGCCCACCTCGGCCTGGGCCGTCTTTTTGATGGCGACGAACTCGTTGGCGGCCAACTCGGGGATCGAGATGAAGCCAACGACCTTGCCATCGCGACCGATTTTCTGGATGCAGGGTTTCTCCGGCGAACCGAAGACGAGGGTGTAAAGGCCGACCGGAGGCGGATCCTTCTGGAAGGAAGGCCCGGCGGCAGTAAAGCCGAAGGCCGCTTTGGCGTGCGTAGTCATGTTGTTATGTGGGTTGAAAGGGGCGGAATTGCCCTGTCGCTATTAATAGCACGTCAAAAACGGGCGTCTTTTGGGACCCATTCCTGACCGGTTCGGCTGGTTGGTCGGCGTAGCTTTCAGCCACTATGGCAGGATGTCGCCCCCTCACCCGACCCGAAGAACGCCGGCTCCTTGCCGTGGTGCGGCGTCTTCCCCCGCGCGATCGCGCACTCATCACGACGCAGTGGTTTTCCGCCCTGCGCATCAGCGCGACCATGGGCTTAAGATCGAACAAGAGGAGCGGCGCCCTTGGAATCGCCTACATACTGATCGTCTATTACACATGTGCCCATTTCCGGGCTTGTCCTCGGGTTGGAAATTGCAGGTATTCCCTTTACCGTAGCTATCGAGCACTCACCTATGAAAATCACGAACGCCCGTGTGCTCCCGACCCTATATGCCGATCTCCCAGCGAGTTTTGAAGACCTGGTTGATGGCCGCATGGCTTATGAACTCGAAGGCGATGCAGTCTATTTGATGAAGGGATGGCTGCTCGATGCGCAGCCGGATTTTAAGGAAACCGAGTTGTATCGGGCATTATTGGACCTGTTTAACAGTTTTCCTGAGCACGAAGAAGTGCTGTTGCACCCCCGTTAGGCAGGCGCGGTTGGTGGTGAGTTGGTTTTACGTGATTGGACGCGGGTGCGCCCTTGCCTGACGGCAAGAATCGGGAAGGGGGAACGTTGCTGTGCACGGGGCATGGATGCGTGGGGAAGGGTAATGTGCCGCTTGGTCGCCCTCCACTCCTCCTTCCACTCCCAGGATCGGAGCAAGACCGCGTTGTTGCGGGCGGCGGTGGGAAAATACCTGCGGGAGCCCAACACCCTTTACGGATAATAGGGAGTGTTCGATTCACCCCGCGCCCTCAGAGCGCTTCCCACTTTGCGCGTTCGTCGATCATGCAACGAATCACCCGGTAGCGCGCGAGCGGGTTGATGAGGGTCGTATCCTTTGGTTTAAGCAGCTTTTCGGGTTGCTCCACCATCTGCCGCCGCTCGTCCTTCTCGCAAAGGACCGCGAGTCGATGGACTCGACGCGCCATCGTGGTGTCGCCTTTCAACAGGGTCTTGGGCACCGACCTGTAGCGCATGCGCCATGCGAGGCTGGCCTCTTGGTTATAGAGGGAATGCTCCTCTCGCATTAGCTTGAGATGGGCTGGCGTTACTTTTAGACGGCGGCGAATTGCCGCGTCTGAGAGCTCCTTTTTCTGGAGCTCCAGCATCTTGCCGATTTTGACCAGGCGGCGCTTCAGGACCCGAAGCGTTTGATCGTAACGATTGAGGACGGGGGCGGTGGGCATTGCCTACAGGCTGCTGACTCCGAAAACCGTGGCAAGTGATTAGCGTGGCCTGCAGCCCATCGTATATCGCCTGGCCGGTGGAAGAGGGGGCTTTGGGGATGTGAGTTTTTCCCGCCGAAAGTGTGAGTCCAATAATTTGCCTGTTGGGCGCAACGCATGGGCTTTCCGGGTCGCTGGTCTCCACACTCCTCCCTCCATGTGGGTTTTTCGCTCAGAATTTGCACAGGGCTCCGTTGGGCACCGCGCTAATACCAGCGCGAATCGTGGAGGGGGGCGAGTCCGGCGGACGCGCGAATGGCTTGAGCTAGTATGTGAGGTGCGCACCTCCCTTCCTAATTCTCGCCCGCCGGGCAAACAGGCGATCGATCCAGGTCAGACCTCGTTTGATCTCGGCCCAATGCCGGCGCCGGCAGTTCCTCCGGTTGCCGCCTCTCAAGCCGGCGAGCAAGCGCCGGGACCGAAGCGAAAGACCAAGATTAAGTCGGGCGCGCCGGTGGCCCGACGAGACGGTCCGCGACGGGCCAGGATTTCGTTCGAAGCGCCTGTCCGCCTGAATCGAATGCTGGAGCGCATTGCGCGGGACGTTGATCGCAGCAAGACTGCTTTACTCCGTGAAGCACTCGAGGCCCATCTGCAAGATCTGGACACCACTGGAGCTGAGACATGAGCCAGCAGTCGCAGCCTTTGCGCGCGAAGCATCGAGGTTCCATCCGAACGAAGCTCCGTATCCTTTATCTCGTGGCCGCGTTCAAAGCGGCCCAGGCAGACCCCGCTTTGGCTATTCATGTCGCCTTGCTCGGGAATTTATTTTCGCGGCGTCGGGGCCAGGCGGTGACCAGCCATCAATTGGTGAATGCGCTCGCTGCGAGACATCCGGATACAGGACAGCCACTCCGCGCGCGCGTGAACGCCGGCACCCGTTCCGAGGGTGATCGACGGGTGAGTAACGTATGTCACGGATTTGATATACCGCTGGCGGTCGACAAGTCAGTGAGCGTGGCGGCGCTGGTGTTCGAGGATAAGTTTATCCTGAACGCCAGCATGACGGCGATGCGCCAAGCTGCGCGTTGGCTGGGTAAGAGGATGGATCGTCGGTTGCGTAAGGACGGCCAGAACGCGACTGTATCGACCGGAACAAGCGCGATGTTCTTTTTGCCGGAGAAAGCGGGACGCCATGGGCAGCCCCAGCTTCACGCGCACGTGCTCCTTCCAAATCTCACGACGTTTCGTGAGGGTGGCCGCAAAAGGTATTGCGCGGGCCATTTCAAACGGATCACGAAACTCGCGGCGACGGCGCAGCGACGCATGAATGCGCAGCTCGCTCGAACGCTGAGTAAGAAGGGCTACCAGGTGGACCTCGTTCATGGTGTGTGCCGCTTGCCCAGTGTGCCTCAAGGGCTCTGTGCGCGATTTTCTCCGGTGAGCGCCATGCTCAAGGAACCAGCAACCAGCGAGGGTGCGCCGCGGCGGCGGTCAACCAAGTTGGCCGTTCGGCGCCGGGAGGATAGCTATTTGAAGATCAGACCCGATAAGGTGCTGATGACCTTGCAGGAACATCAGGCGCGGTGGGCGCAAGAGGTTGGGGTGGAGTTGCTGAAAGCTGAGAAGAAGAATTACCGGGCGGCCCGTTTTCAAAAGCCGCCTAAATCGATGGAGATACGTAATGCGCCGGCGGACATCCCCTTGGCGCCGGCGCTGCCAGTAGCCGCCTATCGGCAACCGCCGGTTGACGATGCTCTGGATGATCACAGGCCTGCAGTGCCTGAATTCAGATCAGTGGGCATCGCGCTGCGCGCTCGCTTGCAGCGGGAATTGACCGCCGAAACGCGGGCCCAGGCCGCTGACCTGGATCACTTCTGTCCCGAAACTCAGCCGGATTTGGAGCAGCACACCGAAGCACTCCGCACGTTGCTTCGCCTGATTTTCCCTCGGCTGATGGTGCACCAGAAATATACTGCATCGAAAGATCCGTCATTCGTGGTCAGCGGTGCCGTGGCGAGCAATCCGGAGTTCTCGCGGATCGTGGCGGCAACTGCCGCAGCTCTCGATGCGGAGCTTGGTCAAGCCCACGTCCGCGCTAACTGGGCATCGGTCTTACGTTGGCTGCACACGGAATTGTCGCTTCAGGCACCTGAGCCAGTGCGGCCGGTCGTTCGGATTTGCCGGGCGCCGAAGATTGAGCCGGTCCAGGAGCCGAAACAAGCGGTGGCGCCGGCGAGCCCCATTGCAGCGCCGATACCTGCCACCCAAACTCTGCCGCCGTCAGTGCCCACGGCAGAACCTGAGATGGAGATGCTTCCATGAGTCTACATCTGTTGTATTTCCCGTGCAGGGACGCCGTCTTCAATTGGTTTGAAGATGAGGCCGGATCGACGGCACCACGTATCTCGGTCGAGCTGCTATCGGAACAACGAGAGTTCGAGTGCCGGCCCGGCAACGGTGACCGCCGAGTTGCCTGCCGCGGTTGTGGAGACGCCCGCGCGCGCTACGTCATCTGCTATCGAAAAGGAAAATTTACGGACAAACTATATCCCCGGCGATTTCCGGGGTCTGGCCAATGGCACAAGCCGGACTGCATTTCCCACACCGACGAGCTATCTTCGATGACCGGGGATCCCCCAGTGCCTTCAAAAATGGGGCCGGGCGGGGATTTCGCAGCGCTGAGGCGGGATTTGGGCGATCCTGAGCTCAGGGTCGTCGCCATGCGTCGTCGCAATTCTACGCAAAGCGATTCCAGTCACGGAACGACTGGACGGGCGACAAATCGGATGACGATCGGGCTACAGCGGCTTGCGCGCGAATTGCTCCAAACATCCGGAGTCTGCGATTGGCGGCCGCGCTATGCGTCAGCCCGGAATGAATGCGTCTTCAACGGACTGGTGAGAGGAGCGCTGAACGCTGTCGCCGGGGAGGCGATGGGCCCTTCCAGTGCGGTCATTAACAGCCTACCCGGGGTGAATTTTGTCCCGTGGTCATATGTCGATCACAGGCGCCTCAGAACACTGTCGAATCTCACAAAATGTGTAGGGTTCGGATTTATTGAGAGCTTGGGAGCCGTGAACGTGCATGGCGCACGGATCATGCGACTCAACAATCACCCGGAGTGTCCGATCGTGGTGCCGCGGATGTTGCTGGACCGAGAACAGAGAAACCCCCGGTCACCGTTGCACACCCGCTTGGCGCATCCGGTTTGGGTGATCTTTGTGGCGGGCAAGTTTGCTGGAACGTGGAAAGCGCATGCGATGGCGGCTTTCCGGATCACGTCGACAGGACTTATCCCTGTCGATAGTCAGCACGAAGAGCTGATGGTTGAACGTTTGATGGAGGAGGGGAGAGCGTTTCGTCGGTGGCTGCTGCCGCCCCCGGAATTCACTAGCAGTAAATTCATTCCCGATCTGCAGTTATTGGATACCGCTGGGCGGCAATTTCTGGAGGTGGGTGGCTTGATGGCGGACGAGGTATATGCCGCCAATATCGCCCGGAAAAAGGCAAAATGGGGTGAGGGTTTACTCGTTTGGGACACGCGTATGGCGTTGCACCTGTTCTCACTGCCGCCTGCGGAAGCGATACCATACCAAGCCCCTAGGAGGCTTCCGCGGGATCCTCTTTGGCCAATTCCGTCCGAAACGACGGCCGTGCTAAAGTAACGCAGCATGACACCCCCTAAACCCAACACGAAACCGACAACTGCCGCGCCGGAGACCCCTCCGGTCGGCGTTTCCGCCGACGAGACTAAAGCTACGGCAGCGAGCAATCTTCAAGCGGCCATCCTGCAGTTCGGCCTGCAATACGACGTGCCGGTGCCCCTTGAGTATTTTGAGGCCCTCATCTCTCGCAGTGGAGCCTTTCGCGCACGCGCGGATGGACGGTTGAATCTTGAGGAAGTGCGAAGCCGGGCGGCGGTGAAGCCTTCCGAATTAGCCCGCTACCTCCGTAACGAGCCCCGAGCTGATCCAACGCAGAACTAAGACCACATACTCACGATGAGGTGGTGCCCAGGGTGGGACTCGAACCCACACGACCTTACGGCCAAAGCATTTTAAGTGCTCTGCGTATACCATTCCGCCACCTGGGCCTGCACAGGCTGCACACTCGCAAAAACTAGCTGGGAGACCAGCCAAACTTCTAACCCCAAATGTTAATACTCATTCGCAATTTCGACAGCCGGTCACCCGTGCCCAGGCCGAAGGTGAACACTCGCATGATGACAACCAATCGCCCCAGCCCGCGGCTTCAGCGAATGCTTAAAGCTGCGGCGCTGGCCACCTTGTTCCGTGCCGAGAACCCGGGGTATGATGGGGGTTATGTCACGTGCTGGCGGCTAAGGGCCGGCCCTGGTTGGACGAGCGACCTTTCGGAGCCCAACAGATTTCGCCCGGGATGCATGGCGATTTCGGCATCTGGCCAGGTGTTCGTTGCGAGCGGCGGCGAGTATTGGAATGGTGCCGAGAAATGGTCGCTGATCTATGATCCTGCGACGGTGAAAATCGTCTGCTGAGCCGTGATCACCTGCCGCACCCCATCGTCCCGTGAAGTCCTGATGCGTTTCGAAGGCACCTCCAACCGAGTGGACAAGAAAGTGGACAAGAATTTTTTCTCTGCTACGGTAAGTTGTTCTTTTGCAGCGAGAGCCTGCTTGTCCGCAGGAGATTTTAAGTCCGATGCGTATACCAATTCCGCCACCCGGGCAGGTTTGGGATTGCCGAATCAGGATTGCGGAATGAAGTGAGGCGCGTGGCAAGAGTGTTCCTCCCGTCGTCCTTATGTTCCGTCCGTCTTGGCCGGGCCGGCCAGCGCGCATGAAGATCGGGTTTCTGGGCGGCAGCTTCGACCCGGTGCACTTCGGTCACCTGATCGCGGCGCAGGATGTGCTCGAGCAGTTCCACCTCGACCGGTTGCTCCTGGTGCCGGCGGCCCAGGCCCCGCTGAAACCCAATGACATCCAGTCCACGGTCGAGGACCGGCTGGCGATGCTGCGGTCGGCGACCGAGTGGGACCGCCGCATGGAGATCTCCGACTACGAGCTGCGCAAGGGCGGCATCAGCTACACGGTGGATTCCGTGCGGCATTTCCGGATCCAGTTTCCCCACGACGAGCTGTTCTGGATCGTCGGCGGCGACCAGCTGCCGCTGCTGCACAAGTGGAAGGAGATCGGCGAGTTGGTGAAGCTGATCGAGTTCATCTTCCTGGAGCGGCCGAAGCACCCAACCAAGCCCCACGTCGAGATCGACGGCCTGCACCTCCACCGCTGCGACGGCCACCTGATCGAGATCAGCTCAAGCGAGCTTCGTTCCCGGGTGCAGGCGGGCCGTTCCCTCCACTATTTCTGCCCACAGAAAGTTATCGCCTATATCGAGGCCAGGAAGCTGTATCGCTGATGCCGATGAAAGCCAAAGCCACCAAGAAAAAGAGCAAACCGGCCCGCAAGGCTCCGGCCCGGGCCGCGTCCGCTGCCAAGCCGGCGGAGAAGCTGATCAAGCAGATCGTGCAAGCCCTGGATGGCAAGAAGGCCGAGGATCTCCGCGTGCTGGATGTCAGCCAGCTTTCCAGCATCACGGACTACCTGGTCCTCGCGACCGGCACCTCGGAGCCGCATCTGCGCGCCCTGCGGATCGAGCTCGAGCGCGTGCTGGATGAAAACAAGGCCAGGATTCTTTCCGTGGACACCACCAAGGGCAGTGGTTGGACGGTCGTGGATGCCTTTGAGGTGATGGTGCATCTCTTCACACCGGAGAACCGGGATAAGTATCGCATGGAATTGCTTTGGCGCGACGCGTCCGAACTGGCGTTGTCCAAATTCCTGAAATAAGTTGAGTCGGTCAAAAATAGGTGCAAATGGCCCTGATTTAGCGTAGTCCAGAAAAGCCGCAGGTAATTATAATGGACTATTATCGTGGTATTGTATGTTCCGCTCTTGGCTTTCTGGGAGCATTTTCATTAATAATATGCATTAAGTCAGATTAACCAACATACCCAAATAAAAATGAATACACGTTCCACCAAGGGCTTCACGCTCGTTGAAATCATGATCGTCGTCGTCATCATCGGCCTCTTGGCCGCGATGGCGATTCCCGCGTTCCAGAAGGTTCGCCAGTCCTCGCAGGACAAAGCCGTCCTCAACAACGCCCGCCAGCTGTCGGCCGCTGCTGACCAGTTCTTCCTGGAGAACGGTGTCTCCACCGTTGCCTCGGACGGCCTGATTGGCGCGACCAACTATGTGAAGGCCGTCAACACGGTCGCTGGTGAGACCTATCCCGGTAACTTCACGCAGGGCATCACGATTACGATCGCCGGTGTCGCCGGTGCCAGGACAGTCACCTACGCTCCGTAAAGTTCTAGGCATAAGCCTTTAGCGCTAAAACCCTCCTCTCATGGGGAGGGTTTTACTTTTTATTTAGAGAGTTAACCCTTGAACGGAGCAGGCCAAAAAGCTCTGATGCTGGTCGCTCGCATTTCGCGGGCTGAAATAAATAACCACATAATCCAAATAAAAATGAATACACGTTCCACCAAGGGCTTCACGCTCGTTGAAATCATGATCGTCGTCGTCATCATCGGCCTCCTGGCCGCGATGGCGATTCCCGCGTTCCAGAAGGTTCGCCAGTCCTCGCAGGACAAAGCCGTCCTCAACAACGCGCGCCAGCTGTCGGCCGCTGCTGACCAGTTCTTCCTGGAGAACGGTGTCTCCACCGTTGCCTCGAACGGCCTGATCGGCGCGACCAACTACGTGAAGGCCGTCAACACGGTCGCCGGCGAGACCTATCCCGGTAACTTCACGCAGGGCATCACGATCACGATCGCTGGTGTCGCCGGTGCCCGCACCGTCACCTACGCTCCCTAAGGCGTAGCGTCCTCGCTGAGGATCCAATCTCAAGGCCGCCCCCGCAACGGGGCGGCTTTTTCTTGGCCGGTTTGCGCCTGTGCATCGCCGGTCGCCGCCTGGTGTCGAAACGGAGCTTTTATTTTCACACCGGGCTGTCCATCCTGAGGCACGGCTTTTTTCCGACCGGCCGGCACCCACCACCCTATGGATCGTCGCCTCGTTCTGCTCCTGCTCACCGCGGCCTTGGCCTTGATTCTGGGCTTCGTGGTCTTCACCCCCGACCAGTCGCTGCGTTTCGTGATCTACGGCGGCTATTGGGCCATGCTGCTGCTCACCCTGCTATTCGGCTGGTCGCTGCTGAAGCTGGTGCGCGACTCCCGGGCCGGCCTGGCCGGCTGGAAGGAACGGCCGCGCTGGCCCGCAGTCCTGATCCTCGGTTGCGGCCTGCTCCTGCTCGCGCACGAGGCCTACGGGTTCAAGATCTTGATGGACGAGGTGATGTTGCTTGGCACCTCGATGAACATGCATTTCGACAAGACCGCGCTCGTGCCGATGCGGGGTCATGACATTCAGGGCTCGTTCCAGCTCCTGGCCGGACAGCTCGACAAGCGGCCGCTGTTCCAGCCCTTCCTGGTGTCGGTGCTGCACGACCTCACCGGCTACCGGCCGGAGAATGTCTTCGCCTTCAACACGGTTCTCACGTTCCTGCTGCTGATCCTCGCCTATGTCACCGGCTGCCGGATCAGCGGGCGCGGCGCTGGCGCCGTGGCGGTGCTGCTGCTGACCAGCCTGCCACTGCTCGCCCAGAACGCCACGGGCGGCGGCTTTGAGCTGCTCAACCTCGTGATGATCCTCGCCACCCTGCTGCTGGGCATGCGTTACGTCGCCCGGCGCGACGCCAATTCGCTCGAAGCGTTCGGGCTTGCCGGCATCCTGCTGGCGAACACCCGCTACGAGTCCGTGCTCTTCCTCCTGCCCGTCGGCCTGACGGTGCTCTGGGTGTGGTGGAGCGACCGGCGGCCGGAGCTGTCCTGGACGGTTATCATCATGCCCCTGCTGCTGCTGCCCTATGCGCTGCACAACAAGGTCTTCAGTGTGCGCAGCTCCTCCTGGGAAATGGCGAGCCAGCCCGGCTTCGATCGGCCGTTTTCCCTCTCCTACATCCCGGACAACATCGCGCACAACCTGAATTTCTTCTTCAACGCCAACGGCGAACATTCCAATTCGCTGGTGCTCTCGCTGCTCAGCATCCTGGGCCTGCCCCTGTTTGCGCTGTGGACGATCAAGACGCTGCGCAACCTGCGCGTGGCGCCGCCGGCCCACGCGGCGCTGGCGGTCTTTGCGCTCGGTTTTGCCGCCCATACCCTCCTGCTGCTCTGCTATTTCTGGGGTCGTTTCGACGACCCGGTCATCCGCCGCCTCAGCCTGCCGCTGAACCTGACGATGGTCATCGCGGTCGTCACCGCCGCGTCCGAGATGAACTGGCGCGGCCGCGTCTGGCCCCTGCTGGCCGTGGTGGTCGGGACGGGTTTCTTCGCGCACTCGCTCCCGACCATGGCGCGGCACGGTTACTCGAGTGAGTATTACGTCGGTCGCGAGATGGACTGGCGGCGCGAGTTCATCGCGGCCCACCCGGAGCGCGACTACCTGTTCATCGACAACAACTCCATCATCTGGATCACGCACTTGGTCTCAGCCACGCCGATCCGGCAGGCGATCGACCAGAAGGGGAACATCATCTTTAACTTCCGGAACCGCATTTTCTCCGCCATCTACGTCTTCCAGCGCCTGAGCATCGACCCGGACACCGGCCGCCTGAGCGTGCCGGCCGAGGACGACCCGGGTCCGGACTACCAGCTCGAGACGGTATGGGAGCGCCGCTTCACGCCGCTGACCGTCAGTCGCATCAGCCGGGTGGTCTCGATCCGCGAGGGCCCGACCGTGCTGCCGCAGGTGGCGAAGCCCACGGCAGCCGAGAAAATGACCCCGGCGGAGCTGGAGAAGATCCGTGCCCGGTTCTTCGAGGAGTTCATCAAAAAGCTGCCCTGAGGGCCGCGCTCCCGCCGCCGTGAACCATCCGCTCCTTCTGCCCGTCCGGGTCTGGCTTCGCCCCGACGTGCGACTGGCGCTGGTGGGTGTCTCGGCCTTGCTGGCGGTTTGGCTGGGTTTTCTCGGCGTGTCCGTGGGGTCAGCCGAGGTTTTTGTGAAGCGCAGCGGCTATTACGTCCTGCTCGCCACTTTCGCTCTATTCTTGCACGCGCTCTGGCGGCTGTGGTGCACGCGCCCCATCCCGCCGGTCAACCCCCTGACCCGGGGCCAGGTGTTGACGGTTGCGCTGGCGATCGGCGCATTCTCGTTGCTGGCCATCAACTCCGAACCGTTCCGCAGCAAGATCCTCAACGACGAGTTCGTGCTGCAGTCGACCGCGTTCAACATGCATTATTTTCGCGATGTCGCGATGATGGTGCGGGGCTACGACATCCAGGGGGTTTTTCTTTCCACCGACAGCTACCTCGATAAGCGGCCCTATTTTTATCCCTTCCTTGTCTCGCTCGTCCACGATCTCACCGGCTACCGGCTGCTGAACGCCTATCTGCTCAACGCCGTGCTTATGCCGGCGGCGCTCTGGCTGGTCTTTGTCTTCGGCCGGCAGCTGTCCGGCTGGCGGGGCGGCCTCCTGGCCGTGGTGCTGCTCGGTTCGCTGCCGCTGCTGGGGCAGAACGCGACCGGCTCCGGCATGGAGCTGCTGAACCTCGTCATGATCCTCGCGGCCCTGGTGCTGGCGGCGGACTACCTGCGGGCGCCGCGGGACGAGGCACTCGCCGCGCTCGGCCTTTGCGCCGTGCTGCTGGCCCAGTCGCGCTACGAGTCGGCGCTCTTTGTGCTGCCGGTGGCGGTGCTGACCCTCGTCGGCTGGTTCCGGGCGCAGCGCATCATCCTGCCTTGGCAGTTGCTGCTGGTGCCGCTGTTGCTGGTGCCCTGTGCGCTGCAGAACAAGGTCCTGTCGAATTCCCCGATGCTATGGGAGCTGACGGAGAAGGCGGCGACGCGCTTCAGCTTCAGCTATTTCCCCAACAACATTCTCGGCGCCTACCAGTTCCTCTTCAGCCGCACCACTGAGCTCGCGAACTCGCTGCTGCTCTCGGCGGCCGGTCTGGCGGGGCTGGCGTGGATGACCTGGCGGCTGGTGCGCACCCTGCCGGCCTGGCGCACCGCGCCGGCGGCCGGCCTGGCCCTGGCCGCCTTCGGTCTGGCGATCGCCGCGAACACGCTGTTGGTCTTCTGTTATTACTGGGCAAGCTTCGTGGATCGCATGGCGTCGCGCTTCAGCCTGCCCCTGCACCTGCTGTTTGCCTGCGGGGCCGTGCTGCTGATGGCCCGGCTGGACCGCTGGTGGCCGGCGACGAAGCTCCTGACCGCCGCCGGGCTGCTTTTCTTCCTCGGCTTCACCACCAGCCAGTATGCGAGCCATGGCTACTCGCACGTTGGCATCGACGAGGTGGAGTGGGAGCGACGCTTCGTGAACGCGCTGCCGCCGGGCCAGCGGCTGATCATTTCCAACAAGTCCACCCTGCCGTGGCTGCTCGAGAAGAAACCCTCCATCCTCATCGGCCGCGCGCGGCTGGTGGCCGACCGGCTGGCGCACCAGCTCCACGAGCCCAATTTTCGCGAGATCCTGATCCTGCAGGGTGCCCGCCCCACCACGGTCGACGGTGATTACGAGATTGTCCCCGAGGACCGGCTGCCGGCGGGCTTCAAGGTTGAACTGGTCGCCGAGAAGCGCTTCGGCACCAAGCTGGCCCGCATCAGCCGGCTTGTCGCGCTTGAGCTGCCGCCGGACTTCCGGCCGGCGGTCAATCCGCCCCCGCCCCTACCGCACGGCACCGACTGAGAGAACCGAACGACGCATGCGCGCAACAGGCTTCCTCCGGGACGGACGCTGGGTGGCGGTCGGCCTGCTGCTGGCCTATTACGCGGTGCTCGGGCTGGCCGGCCCCGGCGCCGAATTCGTCGCCCGCTGGCGCCTCGCCGGGGTTTATGCGCACCCCGCCCCGTTCGTCGATCTGCAGGTTTTTCCGGCGGCGCGCGCCACCGTGGCGGGCGGCGGGACGCTCTACGGACCGAGTGTCACCGATCCGATGCAGCGGCCTTACAACTATCCGCGCGTGTGGCTCACCTTCATGCGGTTTCCGGCGGATGAAGCCTGGGTCCGGGCGATCGGCTGCCTCCTGGCGGCGGCGGCCATCGCAATGGTGCTCGCGTTCTGGGGCCGGCTTTCCGCCGGCGAGGGTTTGTGGGGTGGGTTGTTGCTTTGCTCGCCGGCCTTCCAGCTGGGCATCGAGCGCGGCAATACGGACCTCGCCATGCTCGCGCTGGTGGGCGCGGGTCTGTGGCTCGCCGGAGAAGACCGTGGCGGGCGGCTGGCCGCATCCCTGTGGTGGGCGGCGGCGGTCCTCAAGCTGTTCCCGATCCTCGCGCTCGGCGCCTGGTTCGATGGATCGGGGCGGACGTGGCTGCGCCGTGTCTGGGTGCCACTCGTTTTGTTCGCGGTGTATCTGGCGCTGACTTGGCGGGATCTTTCGCCGGTGTTGCACAACACCGGGGGAGGGTGGGTGCAGTCTTACGGCAGCGAGGTGCTGGCCGTCACCTGGTCGCAAGTACGGACATTCTATGGCACGAGCCAGCCGGGCGACGGGTCGTTCGCCGGCGTGGGTCGGTGGGTGGCGGCCGCCGGGGTGGCTTGGGTGCTTCTGCGTGGCTGGCTCGGGAATTCTTCCGCCCCGGCACCGGTCACGGCCATGCCGGCTGCGGAGCGCCGGACGCTGCTGGGCTTTCGCGCCGGGACGCTGGTGTATGTCGCCACGTTTCTCGCCGGTTCGAGTTTCGATTACCGGCAGTGTTTCCTTCTGCTGACGCTGCCGCAGCTGTGGGCCTGGCGGCGCACGGGTCGCGGGCTGGCGGGGGTCGCGCTGGTGGCGATGTTCTTTTCTTTTGGCGCCAACTACCTGCTCGCGGGCTGGCCGGGATTCTTCCTGAACGAAACCGGCGGCTGGCTGCTGCTGTTCGTCCTGACGGCACTGCTGGCTGGCACCTGGCGCCGGGGCATGATTGCCATCGCGCCCTGATCCGCTCCTTACTCCTTCCATGCTGAACGTCCCAGTCGCCCAGTCCAACGCCGGCCCGGTTTCGCGCTGGCCGCTGTTCTGGACGGTGGCGCTGACGCTCGGGGCGTGGCTGGCGGGCGTGATCTGGCCGCGGTTCATCGTCACACTCGGCATCTATGATTACGGGCGGATGTATCTCGACTCCTACGCGATCCTGGCGGCGCTGGACGCCGTGCGTGCGGGGGCCGATCCCCACGGGGCGAACGCCCTGGATGTGCTCATGCGGCCGCATGTTTACTCGGACTGGTGGCTGGGGCTGCGCTGGTTGGGCCTGACGCGGGAGCATAATTTTCTGGTGGGCACGGCCTGGGCCGGCGCCTTCGGTCTGGCCATCTGGACCACGGCGCGGCCGCGCCGCCTGCCGGAGGCACTCTGGCTGGCGGCGCTCATGGTCTCGCCGCCGGTCCTGCTGGCCGTCAACCGCGCGAACAACGACTTGGTGATCCTGGTGCTGCTGGCGGGTTGCGGACTGGTGGCGGCAGCGCCGGCGTGGTGGCGCGCGGCGGTGGCCGTGGCGTGCCTCGGGCTCGCGACCGGGTTGAAATATTTCCCGGCGCCGGCCGCATTGGCCTTCTTGTGGGTCCGACCAGTGCGCCGTTCGCCGGCGGTGCTGCTCGCGGGCCTGGTGGTGGTGGGGGTGGCGCTGGCCAGCGTATGGACGCAGGTGGACCGGAGCCGGTTCAACATTGCTTCCGGCCTCTACACCATGGGCGCGCCGTTGTGGTGGCGCGACCTCGGCTGGACAGATAAGGCGTCGGCCCTGCCAAGCCTGCTGCTGATCGTGGTGCCGGCGCTGTTCCTCGCTTGGAGCGGGGTGACGGCGGGGCTGGCCGTCCGCGGGCAACCGCGGGAAAGACTGCTCGCTGCCCTGGGTGCCATCGTGCTGCTGAGCTGTTTCCTGGCGGGGGTGAATTACGCCTACCGCTGGATCTTTGTTTTGTGGCCGGCGGTCTGGCTGTGGCGGCAGACGGCAGCGGACTCTCCCCCGGGGCGGCCGCGCTGGGCCGCGCGGCTGGCGTGCGCGCTGGTGCTACTGGGCCTCTGGTTGGATGGGTTGCTTTGTGTGATCGTCAACCTGTTCTTCCGCGACCAGGTGCAGGCCTGGCAGGATCATCTGGACCTGACTTGGCGGCGCTGGACGCAACCGCTGCACTGGATGCTTATGATCATGCTCGCCGGCTGGCTGGTGGAGGGCGCGGTGGCCACGCTTCGGGAATGGTGGGGCCTGCGGCATGAAGCATAAGCGCAGCGCGCGGATCCGCCAGTCATGAACACCCTCGTTCCCCTCCTGGTCTTCGCGGCCGACTTCATTCTGGTCGCGTGGGCGGCGTGGCTCGGGGTCTGCGCCGCCGGGCTGCACCGGCGTGGACTGGTCGAGTCGTCGCTCGGCTGGCTGTTGTTGGGGCTGGCGTGGATTGCCGGTTCCGGGGTGTTGCTCGGACTGGGCGGCGGGCTTGGGCGGACGGGATTTTTCCTCGCGCATATCGCCGGCTTGGTGGTCCTGCTCATCGGACGGCGGTCGGGGCGCGAGGATGGTCGGAGCTGGCTGGACTGGCTCGCGGCCTGGGGCCGTCTGCTGCGCGGCGGCACCGTGGAAGGCCGCCTGATCGGTGGTCTGATCATAGTCCTCCTTTTGTTGGCCGTGCTCTCGGCGCAGGTTGAGCCCATGGTCTTTGACGCGCTGACCTACCGGCTGTCGCGGATCGGGGCGTGGCTGCAGGACGGGACGATCCGGCATTTTGCGACCGATGACCCGCGGCTGAACTACATGCCCGTGGCGCCCGACTTGGTGATCGCGTGGCTGCTCGGGGCGACGAACGCCGGCTTTTACCTCGCACCGTGGTCGCAGCTGGCGGGCGGGCTCTTGTTGCTAGGCGCGACCTTCGGCCTGGCGCGTACCGTGGGACTCGCGCGCCGCAACGCCTTGGGGGCGGTCGCGCTGGTGCTGGGCATGGCGAATGTCGCGGTGCAGTTCACGACCGTGCAAAGCGACCTGTTCACCGCGGGGGTGTTCGCCGCGAGCTACCTGCTCTGGCACCGAGGCCTGGTGCGCGGCGAGGGCTCCTGGATCGCGGGCGCGGGCGTGGCGCTGGCCTTCGGCTCGAAGGGAACGATGTTCTACCTGGCACCCGGCGCGGCGCTGTGGGTGGGCTGGCTCGCCTGGCAGCATCGCGACAAGTGGCGGGCGCTGGGGCCGACCGCGGCGGGTCTCGGCGTGGCGGCGCTGATCCTGGTGGTGCCCGGTTATTGGCGGAACCAGGTTACTTATGGTTCGCTGTTCGGCCCGCGCGAGGCGGTGGTGCTGCATCACGGTGAGTTCGCTTCCCCGGCGCACTACGCCGGGAAAGCGGTCCGAAACCTCGGCACTTCGGCGGTGCAGCTCCTCGAACCCACTGCGCAGCCCTTCTGGCTGCAGGCAGCTTCCCGCGCGGCCGGCGAGAAGCTCGCCCGCGGAATGTCCGCCGAGCCCGATGCCTATGTCTTCATCGGCCAGTCCCGGCGCGCGCAATTGGAGCGGGTGATGCAGCTCGCAGCGCCCGATGCCGATGTCGTCACGTGTGGAATTCTCAGCGTCGCGCTTTTCCTCGGTGGGCTGCTCCTGGCGGCGCTGGCGCCGAAACGCGAGGGGGCGGGCCAGATCCTCGTCTGGGGCGGGGGCGTGCTGGTTTATCTGCTGGTGCAGCATGCGCTGGTGCAGTGGCATCACTGGGCTTTCCGTTTCATGGTGTTGGCGGCGCCTTGGGTGGCGGTGGCCGGCGCCTGGGGCCTGGGCGGCCTCCCGCGGAAATTGCGCGTGGCCGTGTGGGCCGTCGTGCTCGGGTCAGCGGTGGAGGTTTTTGTCATGGTGCAGGCGCGGACGAGCCAGGCGGCCTGGCCGGCGCTGACGCAGCCCGAGCGCTCGGCCTCGTATTTCTATTACCGGAACTGGCGCACATGGACCGGGCAGCTCGACGAGGCGGACGCGCCGCTGCGGCTGGCCTTCCCCATCGACCACGCGCTCGCGTCATTCTATCGGCTGGATCCGCCGCGACCGGTGGTGATCGAGCGCCTGGCGGATATCAAAGCGATGACGGCCGAAGCCGCCGTGGGGTCGGCGTCCGGCTGGCTTCTGGTCCCGCTGGAACAGTTCATGGGCCGCGAGGGTCGCGTCATGGGTCGGACCGGATTATTCAACCTGGCCGCTTACCGGAAGCTGCAACCCGGGGAGCGGCCGCAGCCGCTGCTCTATGGTTATCGGGCGCGTAAGCTGGGTGAAATGTTGCGCGATGAACTGCTGCTGCGGACTTGGGCGGATAGCCCGGTGCGGCTGGAGTTCTCCAACCCGCGGACCACGACCTGTCGCATTGAGCTGCACACTCCCACGGCGACCCTTTCGGAAGAGGTCCCGGCCGGTGCGCGGCTCGTGCTGGAAGTGCCCGTGCCGGCGGACATACCTGCCTGGGTCACCATCGATTACGCGACGGCACCGGGGGCCGAGGGCAACCTGCGGATCCGGCTGGTACCCTGACGGCTCAGCGCCCGGGCTGGGCGAGCGCCCGCTCGATCGCTGAGCCGAGCTGGCGGAGGTCACCGTTGAGGGCGGCATCGATTTCCGCCTGGTCGAGGCGATAGACGAGAATGGAGTAACCCGGTTGCGCGTCGGGCTGGCGGGCGCGCAGGTAATGGCACAGGCGGGCGAAACGCAGCTGCTCAAAGCGGCTCCAGGCCATCGCCCATTCATCGGCGCCGAGTCCGTGCCGCAGTTCGGGCCGGCCGTGCGCGTCGGCTTTCAGGGCGCGAAAATTGGCCTCGCTCAGTCGCAACTGCTGGTAGAGGCGCTCGTTTTCCAAGGTCCACGGTCCGCGTTGCGGCTGATAGACGTGCTGCAGCATGGTGGCGCTAATGGCATACAGGCCCGGCTCACACCAATACCACGGGCGCGTCCGGTTGAACCCGGGCAACCGCGGCAGCAGCACGGCGTCGGGCACATAGCGGACCGGCTCATCGGTGCCGAAATAGGAGACGTAGACGGTTTCGCCGGGCCGGCGGTTTTGTCCCAGCCATTTTTGCAACGTCGGCAGGTCCTGCCCCCAGTCGAGCGAGCTGTCCACGAGATGCTGATAGCCGTGGGCCGGGCCGCCGGCGAGGGGGCTGAAATAGGCCAGGTAATGCGGGTGGATCTGCGCCGTGGTGACGGCCTGCCAGCCCACCAGCCCGGCGACGCCGAGGCCGAAGATCAGGCCGGTTTGCCGCGCATGCGTCCACGCGCGCACCATCGCCCAACCGAGGGCACCGGTGAGGATGTAGAGCACCGGGTAGGTGGGCAGGATGTGGCGGTGGCCGATGTTGAGGTGGCTGGTCAGCGAGAAAAACCAGTAGACGACAAACAGCGCCACCAGTGGCGTGACGCGATAAAGGTGTCGGCCCAGGCGCGTGCGCAGGCGCCAAGCGAGCAAGCCCGCGGCGGCGGCCACGCCGGCCAGCAGCGCGGGCGGCGTCTTGTAGAGGAAGGTCTTGGGGAAAAAACTCACCCAGCCGAAAATGCTGTATTCGCCGTCGAGAAAGGCCGCGCGTGCCTCGGCATGCTTCAGCACGAAGGCCAGGCCGTAGAGCCAGCCTTCGGGCAGCAGGTGCCAGGTGCGGCAAAACTCGAGCACCTGCGCCTTCAGGCCGCCGGAGGAAAGCATGAGCGCCCACGGCAGGTTGAACTCGCCGGGCGGCAGCGCGGGATTGAAGACGCTGTAACGGAAGCCGAAGAACAGCCAGATGACGGCCGCCGCCACGAGGCCCTGGGCGGCGGTGGAGGTGGCGATGGCGCCGAGCCGGCCCAGCCGCGTGCGGAACACGGCGCCCCCGAGCGTCAGCGGCGCCGGGTCAAGGACCCGCACCGCCGCCATCACCATCGCGATTGGCAGTAACAGTACGGCCGTGTATTTGGCGACCGCGGCCAGACCCAGCAGGAGAGCGCTCAGCCACCAGATCCGCGCGCGGCCGTCCTGCAGATGGCGCCAGTAGGCGCCCGATGCGGCGAGCAGGAAAAACGCCATGCCCATGTCCGAGGTGGCGAGGCCGCTATGGGCCAGCATGGTCGGGCACAGTGCACAGAATGCGGCGGAGACCAGCGCGCCCGGTCCGCCCCACAGCCCGCGCGCCCAGAAATAGACGAGTAGCACCAGCGCGGCGCCGAACAGGGAGTTCATCGCGCGGGCGGAGAAGAGCATGGCCGCCGGGTCGTTGCCGCTCTCATAGAAGAAAGCGTAGCCGGTGAGCCAGACTTCGGATTTGCGCCAGGCGAGCGTGTCCAGCGGCGGGAAGGCGGCGCCGCGCAGCGTGGTGGGCAGCGCCTGCCAGCGCTGCGGCAGGTTGCCGTTTTCCGGGTGCAGGCGGTAGTCGTGCCAGTGGTTGAACGTGTAGCCGCCGGTCACGTGGGCGAGCTCGTCCGCCGTCGTGGATTTCTCCCGCATCGCGAGCGGGGCAAGAACCGCATGGCCGAGCGCCAGCAGCAGCGCGAGCCAGGTCAGTCCGGAAGGCAGGAGTGATGAACGGATGGGACGCACGCGGTGGCCGGGGAAATTGATAAGCAGTATGGACACGTTCCGGCGCGCCGCACAACCTTCGTGTGTCAATTCGCATGAACGCCGAGGAATACGCCAACATGGACCAGATGGAGACCGCCCACTGGTATTACGCCGGCAAGCGGGAGTTCGCCCGCGGCTGGCTGCTCCGGGTGCGGCCGCCGGTGGCGTCCGACCTGCTGCTGGATTGTGGCGCCGGCACGGGGCGGTTCGCGCAGGAAATGGCGGCGCACTGCCGGGTGATGGTGCTGGACGACCACGAGGAGGCGCTGCGGCTGCTGCGTACGCGATTCCGCCCGGACCAGATCCTGAGCCTCGCGGGCGACCGGGTGCCGCTGCCGGACGCTTCCTTGGAATATGTCACGGCCCTCGATGTGCTGGAGCACACGCCGGACGACCGCGCCGTGGTCACGGGGTTTTACCGGCTTTTGAAGCCGGGTGGCGTGGCCCTTGTGACGGTGCCCGCCAGCCTGGCGCTGTGGAGCGACTGGGATGTCGCGCTGCATCACTTCCGCCGCTACTCGCGGCCGCAACTCACGGCCCTGTTCCCGGAGCCGCAGTGGGAACTGCTTTACGCGAATTACACCAACGTCGTCGTCTATCCGGTGGTGTGGCTCGTGCGCAAGTGGCGGAAATGGTTTCCGCAGCTGGGCGGGCAGGCGCGCTCGGAGGACAAGCTGCCGGCGCCATGGCTGAACGCCGTGCTGCGCTGGCTGTTCGTGCGGCCGGCTTTCTGGCGGCTGCCGTTTCCCTTTGGCGTCAGCCTCCTGCTGGTGGCGCGGAAGCGCTGACCGGCTCGTCGTAGCAGGCCTCGAACAGCGGCCGGCCCGCCGCGTCGAGGAACACCAGCTGCAAATCCGGCCGTCCGGCCGGGATGGCCTGGTCGTGATACAGGCGCAGTTCGCGGAGGCCATCGATCTGCAGCGGCCACGGGCACGGTTGCGGGTCGCCGGCTGACTGGCCCGCCGCATTGACCCGCTGGAGGGTGGCGCGTCCCCGGCCGGCTTCCCAGTGGGCAAGGCTCTGCCCGGGCTGGTGCACGTTCCGGAGCTCGATGCGGGCGACGGTGGCTTGGGCGGCGATCTTGACCGTGATCAGGCCCGGCTCGCCGCCAGCCACACCGGCGGCACGCTCGAAGTTCTGTGCGACGAAAAAGGCGGCGGCGCCGCCGGTCTGCGGCACCAGGAAGTCATAACCCGAAACGGTAAACAGCCGGCGGTAGTGCTGCCGGATAAAATCGTTCAGCGGGCCGGTGATAGTCAGGTGCATCTGCTGGTCGAGGAAATCGACGAGGGGCCGGCTGCTGATGACCGCCGAGCGCGGCCCGGCTTCCTGGAGGCGGGCGATGATGGCCTGTTGTTCATCGGCATTGAGCAGCCAGAACCAATGCGTGGCGTTGCGCCGCGTGGGGGTGGGCACTCCGGTCCAGAGGTTGAAGCTGAACATACCGGGCCGTGAAAAGAGCAGGTCGGCATGCAGGCCGGCGTTGGCGGTGAGGATGCGGAGGGCGTAACGGACGTTTTCGGGGGGACGGACGGATTCGGCACCGGGCAATTCGAGGGGGTCCGATTGGTGCCAACGTTCCCAGCCCTGACGGAGGAGGAGATTAGTCTGCCAGCCGGCGGCACCCAAGGCGACCGTGGCGACAGCCATCCGCAGGGATGGTCGGGCCAGGCGACGAGCGAAGTGGGCGGCCGCATCGGCCAGGCCGCTCACAAAAAGCGGCAGGAGGAGGAACGACCCCCACGCCATCTGGGTGCCGGCGACCGGGAAGGCGTGGAGCACTTGGCCGAAGCCCACCAAGGCGACGAGTATCGCGGCCAGTCGGCGGCGGTCGCCGGCCGGTGCTTCGCCCAAGGGCAGCAGGAACAGCGGCGTTAGCGGCAGCGCAAAGCTGATCATGGAACCGGCGCCGTAAACGGTCAGCCAGGTTCGCGCCTGCCAAACAAAGCAGCCTAGTGCCACGAGTCGCAGCCCGGCCACGACATCGGCGAGGCGCGGCCGGAGCGCCGGGCGCAGGCACCAGAGCGGCGTGATCACGACGGCCGCGCCAAGCAGCCCCCACGAGACCGGCGACCAGATGAAGCCGAAATGGAAATTCACCGGATGCCGGAGCGGATCAAGCAGCACGCCCCGCAGCAGGCCGCCAGCACTCGTGCCGCGCATGAGAATGGCCGCCACGACGACCGCGCTGAGCCCGGCGAAGCCGCCGATCCCGGTCAGCCAGTCGCGGGGACGCAGGACCGGGGTCGTTTCGGTTTTCACCAGCGCACACACGGCGATGCCCGCCAGCGCGAACATCAGGGCCCAGGTGAGCACCCACGCCTCGCCCAGCAGCGGACGCATCAGCAGGAAGGGCAGTGCCGCCAAGCCGGCTGCGGCGAGCCAGGCCCCGCGCCCGCGCAGGACGGCGTGGTCGGTGGTCAGCAGCAGGAACGCCCCGGCCGAACAGATCCAGAAAAGGCCGACATTGATCTTGGTGAGAAACAGTCCGGCCCCGGCCAGGCCGAGCAGCAGGGTGGCGAGGCTCGTCCGGCCGCGCCACAGGGCTTCGACGGCGCCGGCCAGGCCCACGGCGGTGATCATGGCGATCAGGCCGCCCGGGTGCGGCGGCTCCCAGGTCATCTGCCACAGGTAACCGAACACCGCCACCAGCGCGAACAGCGCCGTCCAGTAGCGGCCCGAGAGGCGCCAGGCGATCAGGCCCGCGGCAAACGCCGCCACGATCCAGTGCACGAGCGTCAGCGTGCGGCCGAACAGGTTGGTGATCGGCCAGTCGAGCAGCCGGTGCAGGGCGTCGTAGTAGATGAAAGGCACCGGCCCGTATTGGGTGAAGACCTCGTCGTAGAGCCGGCCATGCTCGGAGAAGTTCTTCAGGCCGAGGAGGACGTAGCCCTCATCGTCATGGATCATGAAGTTGGTGCTCATCAGCAACCAACCTGCGACCGTCAGGCCCGCCGCCAGGACCAGCAAACCGGGCACGCGTAGCTTCGACATCATTCTTTCGCCCCGGCCCCCGGCGGCGGATTCCGGCGGAGCAGGAAGAGCGGCCGGTGCTTCACCTCGTCGTAGATGCGCCCGAGGTATTCGCCGAGCACGCCGATGCCGATGAGCTGCACGCCGCCGAGGAAGAGCACGATGGTGACGAGCGTGGTGTAGCCGGTCGGTGCTGTCTCGATCCCGATGATCCGGCGTACGGCGTAGAAGATGGCTGCCGAGAAACCGAGGAAGGCGATGAAAAGCCCGACATAGGTCAGCAGCCGGAGGGGCAGGTAGGAGAAACTGAACACGCCGTCCGTGGCGTAACGGATCAGCCGGCGGAAGGTCTGCTGCGGCTGGCCGGCGGCGCGCTCCTGCCGGTCATAACGGATCTCCGCCGTCGTGTAACCCACCCACGAGCGCAGGCCGGGGAAGAAGCGGTTGCGCTCCGGCAACTGCTTCAGGGCGTTCACCGCCGTCCGGTCCATCAGGCCGAACGTGCCGGTGTTGGACTCAATCGGGAAATCCGACACGCGGCTGAAGACGGCGTGGAAGAGATCCATGCCCAGCCGGCGCGGGCCGGTTTCCTGCCGCGAGCGGCGCACGGCGCGCACGACCTGCGCACCCTCGCGCCACTGGGCGACCATCTCCGGGATGCACTCCGGCGGGTCCTGCAGGTCGGCGTCCATGGTGACCACCGCATCGCCCGCGGCGTGTGTGAGGCCGGCGGCGAGCGCGGCCTGGAAACCGAAGTTGCGGCTCAGCTCGAGCAACTGAAAGCGCGGGTCCCGGGCCGCGTGCGCGCGGATCAGCTCCGCCGAGCGGTCGCGGCTGCCGTCGTCCACCAGCAGCGCATCCCAGCGCGTCGCGGGGTGGGCAGCAAAGACCGCGGTCAGGCGCGCCAGCAACTCGGGCAGCACTTCCTCCTCGTTGAAAATCGGCAGGACGACCGTGACGGAGGGTGGGGGCGAGGGCGGGGCCATGCTGGCCCGGATGAAGACAGAAGCGTGCGGCCAGTGCAAGCGGCCGGTCCGTGAAACGGATCTTAATCTTTGCGCCGCCGGCCGGCTCAGAACAGGTTGTATTTCACGATGGCGTAGATGGCCCGGAAGCCGTCGCGCCAGCCGATCTTCTTCCCCTCGGCGTAGGTGCGGCCGTAGTAGGAGATGCCGATCTCGTAGATGCGGCAGTCGGGGAGCTTCGCCACCTTGGCGGTGATCTCCGGCTCGAAGCCGAAGCGGTTTTCCTCGATCGTGATCTGCGTGAGCACCTCGCGGCGGAACAGCTTGTAGCAGGTCTCCATGTCCGTGAGGTTGAGGTTCGTGAACATGTTCGAAAGCAGCGTGAGGAAGCGGTTGCCGACCATGTGCCAGAAATAAACCACGCGGTGCGCCTCGGCACCCATGAACCGCGAGCCGAAGACGACGTCGGCCTTGCCGTCGAGCACCGGCTTGAGCAGCCGCGGGTATTCCTGCGGGTCGTATTCGAGATCGGCGTCCTGCACGATGACGAAATCGCCCGTCGCAGCGGCAAAACCCGTGCGCAGCGCCGCGCCCTTGCCCTGGTTGATGTCGTGATAGAGGATCTTGTCCACGAGCGGCCCGATCTCGGCCTTCAGGATGTCCCGCGTGCCGTCCACGGAGCAGTCGTCGACCACGATGATCTCCTTGTCGGCCACCGGGGCGGCCCGGACGGCGTCGACGATGGCGCGGATGGTTTTGCGCTCGTTGTAGCAGGGAATGACGATCGAAAGCTTCATGCGGAACAGGCCGACACGCTAGCGCGGGTCCCGGTCGAGGAAAGCCTTTTCAGGCATGCGCCTCCGCCCTTGACGGCGGCAAAGCCGGGACCGCATGGTGGGGGCGTGGAAAACCGCCCGTCGCCGCTGAAACTCGTCGCCCTGATCGTCCTGGCGCTGGCTGGAGCCGTCGCGGGTTTGTGGTGGTTAAAGATCCATGATTTCAACGTGCGGCTCGCCATCGACGAGGGAATCAAGCTCCTGCAGTCCGCCGGCCCGCTGGCGTTTTTCACCGCGATGGCCCTGTTGCCGGCCGCGGGCATGCCGATCAGCCTTTTCAACCTCACCGCCGCCTCGGCCTTCGGCGAGCGGATGGGCCTGCCCGCCGTGCTGGCGGCCGCCGCGGTCGCCATCGCGGTGAATCTCACGCTGACTTACTGGCTCGCGCGTTACGCCCTGCGCCCCTGGCTGGAGCAGATGATCAGCCGTACGAAATATCGCATCCCGGTGGCCCCGGCCAACGAGCACGCGGAGATCACGCTGCTGGTGCGCATCACGCCCGGGCCGCCGTTCTTCGTGCAAAACTACCTGCTCGGCCTGGCGGAGATGCGTTTCGGCACCTACCTCTGGATCTCGTGGCTGATCACCTTTATCTATTCGACGGGCTTCATCGTGTTTGGCGACGCCATCCTCCACGGGAAGGCGAAGGTCGCCTTCATCGGGCTCAGCATCCTTGTGGCGGTGGGGCTGGGTGTGCACCTGCTGCGCCGGCATTATGGCAAAAAGCGCGCCTGACCTGCCGCCGGACGACGCCGGCCGCGTGGCCAGCGTCACCGAGTTCACCCGCCGGGTGAAGGACCTGCTCGAGGGCGGTCTCCCGGCCTGCTGGGTGCGCGGCGAGGTCTCGAACCTCCGCGCGCAGGCCAGCGGCCACGTATATTTTTCGCTCAAGGATGCGGGCGCGCAGCTGGCGTGCGTGCTCTTCCGCGGCGACGCGGCGCGGCAGAGCGTGGCGCCGCGCGACGGCCTGGCAGTGCTGGTTTACGGCGAGGTCAGCGTCTACGAGGCGCGCGGTCAGTATCAGCTCATCGTGCGGGCCGTCATCGACCACGGCGCCGGCCGGCTCCAGCTGGAGCTGGAAAAACTCAAGCAGCGGCTCGCGGCCGAGGGGCTGTTCGACGTCGCCCGCAAGCAACCCATCCCGCTGCTGCCGCGCACCGTCGGTTTCATCACGTCCCCGACCGGCGCCGCCGTGCAGGACTTCATCCGCATCCTCACCCGCCGCGGCTGGACCGGCCGGCTGGTCGTGCTGCCGGCCAAGGTCCAGGGTGAGGGCGCCGCGGCCGAGCTGGCCGCCATGCTGCGCACGGCCGAAGCGTTGAAGATCTTCGACCTGCTGGTCATCGGTCGCGGCGGCGGCAGCAGCGAGGACCTGTGGGCCTTCAACGAGGAACCGCTGGTGCGCGCCGTGGCGGACTGCAGCGTGCCGATCATCTCGGCGGTCGGCCATGAGATCGACACGACGCTGTGTGACCACGCGGCCGATGTCCGCGCCGAGACGCCCAGCGGCGCGGCCGAACTTATCTCCAGCCATTATATTGCCGCGACCGAGCGCTTGCAGCAGGCCGCCGACGGCATGGTGGACGCGCTCGAAAACGCCGTGGCCGGCGCCACCGGAAAACTCGACCACGCCCGCAGCCGCCTGCGGCTGCTGGCGCCCACCGCGGTCATCGAGTCCAACCACCTGCGCCTCGACGATCTGGGCAACCGCCTCGGGTCCGCCTTGCGGGCCTCGGTCCAGCTCCGGCGCGAGGCGCTGGGCACGGCGCGGACCCGGCTGACCGCAGCCTCGCCGGAGAAACGCATCCAGCAGGATTCGCACCGGCTGCTCGGGCTGTGGAAACGGTTGGAGTCCGCCAGCCCGCAATCCGTGCTCAAGCGCGGTTACGCCATCGTGCGGGACGATACGGGTAAGCCGGTGTCACGCGCCAAGGGCGTCAAACCCGGTCAGGCGCTGGTCAACGAGTTCCACGACGGCCAGGTGCGCGTGCGGGCGGAATAAAACGGCTGTCGGTGGCTCCCATGACCATGGCATCCATGCCGTTTGCCAAAACGTAACTTCCCCGTATGTCTCCTCCCATGAAGAAATGGCCCGTCTTTCTCGCCGCCCTGTTGGGTGCTGCCGCCCTGGCCGCCAGTGGGCTCCACGCCGCCGATAAAAAAATGAAATCCGCCCAGACCCCTCCCGCCAAAGACGCCCTCGAGTGCAAGCCCGGTGAAATCTCCGCCTGCGGCCTGCCGTCCAACGTCGTCATCGACATGAGCAAGACCAAGGTGCAGCGCACCGACGCCGAGTGGCAAAAGATGCTCACGCCGCGCCAATTCCAGGTCGCGCGCCAGCAAGGCACGGAGCCGCCGTTTCAGAACGAATACTGGGACCATCACGCGGACGGCGTCTATTTCTCCGTGTGCAGCGACACGCCGCTCTTCGACAGCCGGGACAAGTTCGACTCCGGCACGGGCTGGCCGAGCTTCACCAAGCCGATGGAGAAGGCGCTCGTCGGCGAGACGACCGACAGCAGCTACGGCATGGTCCGCGTCGAGGTGCACTCCAATGTCGACGGCGCCCATCTCGGCCACGTGTTCGAGGACGGTCCGCGCGCGGCCGGCGGCCTGCGCTACTGCATCAATTCCGCCTCGCTCCGCTTCATGCCCCGCGCCGAATACGAGGCCTGGGTCGCGAAGAACAGCGCCATCGCCGCGAAGTGATCAGCGTTTCGCCGCCGGGGCGGCTGGCGGCGCACCCCACGGGTAGAGCCAGTATTTCCGCGCCTGCTCCCGGTAGATGGCGGCGCGCTCGGTCCAGTTCTTGAGGAAAAGGGGCACGTCGATCCGCGACCCGGCGCGCTGCAGCTCGGCGAACCACGCGTTGGAGCCGACGTGGATCTTGAAGGTCCGCTGCTCGGCCGCGGTCAGCCCGAGAAAGGGATTGAGGCGTTCCCACTTGGCGGCCTGCTTGTGCATGAAGAAGGAGAGCTCGGTGGGGTTCCACTTGTCCCAGTCGCTGATCTCGACGTAGACGCCAGTGCGGGGCTGGCCCTCGGGGGAGAGCCCCGGCCGCTTGACCAGCCGGATGCCGGGGATCTGGTAGGCGTCCATTGTCGCGATGATTTCGTCGGGCGTCTTCCGCGGATAGGAAATGCCGCGGAAGGGAAATTCCCGGCCGATGCCGGAGGACCAGGAGTTTTGCTCGCAGCCGAGCCCGACCATGGCGTAGCCGACGACGGCGTCGAAGTCCGGGATCATGGGCGAGGTGGCGATCCACCTCAGCTCGGTCTCGGGCCAGCGCATGTTGCGCGTCCAGCCGCGCATCGGGATGACGGTGAGGCGGCCCTTGGCGCGGATCTTTTCGCTGACCGCCAGCACGCCGGGCGCCTGTTTGGCCATGGTGGCGAGCTCACCCATGGTCAGGCCATGCACATAGGGGACGCGGAAGGCGCCGACGTCGGTCATCAAGTCCGCGTCGAGCGGCGGGCCGTCCACCTTGAGGCCGCCGAGGGGATTCGGCCGGTCGAGGACGATGGCCTCGATGCCGTTGGTGAAACACGCCTCGAGGGTGTAGCGCATCCAGCTGATGAAGGTGTAGGAGCGGGAGCCGATGTCCTGCAGGTCGATGACGACGGCGTCGAGGCCCTTGAGCTGGGCGGGGGTCGGGCGCTTGTTTTTCCCGTAGAGGGAGTAGACGGGCAGGCCGGTGGCCGGATGGATCGCGTCTTCGAAATACGTGGCGGATTTCGTCTGGCCATCGAGGCCGTTTTCCGGGGCGAAGAGGCAGACGAGCTTCGCCTGCGGGGCGCGGCGCAGGACGTCGATCGTGCTTTCACCCCGGCGGTTCACGCCGGCGCGATGGGTGAGCAGGCCGATTTTCTTGCCGGCGATCGCCTTGAAACCGTCGGCCTCGAGCACGTCGATGCCCAGCATCACCGGCGGCAGTTTCACCGGCGGCGGGGCGGGGGGCAGCACCACCGCAGGGGCGGCGGGCTTCTCCGCGGCCTTGGCCGGCTTGCTGGAACAGCCCAGCATCAGGGCGAGGGCACTGACGGCAACGGCTCCGAGGGAAAGCTTCACGAGTGACCGGCGGGACATGTGCCGTGATATCTGAAAATGCCGGCCGGACTTGGCGAGGAGAATCGTGGCACGGGCAGGGGAATCATCCCGGCCGGCCGCGGCGGGCCGCGACGGCCTGCGCCAGCTGTTCCAGCACCGGCACGGTCTCGTCGAACGACAGGCAGGCGTCGGTGATGCTCTGTCCGGGTGTCAGCGGCCGGCCGGGCTCGTGCTTCTGCGCGCCGCCGACGAGGTTGCTCTCGAGCATGAAGCCGATGAGCGCGCGCTCACCGGCCGCGACCTGCGCGGCGAGGTCGGCGGCGACCTGCGGCTGATTGTCGTGTTGCTTGCCGCTGTTGCCGTGGCTGCAGTCGACGAGCACGGCCGGCAAAGCCGAGGCCTGCTTGAGGAGGCCGACGGCCTGCGCGATGTGCTGGGCATCGTAGTTCGGCCCCGTGCGGCTGCCACCGCGCAGGACGAGGTGGCCCTCGGGATTCCCGGTGGTGGCGAGCACGGCCGGCGCGCCCTCGCGGGTCAGCGACGGGAAACAGTGGGGGTGTCGCGCCGAGACGATGGCGTCGACCGCCACCTGCAGGTCGCCGTCGGTGCGGTTCTTGAAGCCGACGGGCATCGACAGGCCGGACGCGAGCTCGCGGTGGATCTGGCTCTCGGTGGTCCGGGCGCCGATGGCGGCCCAGGAGACGAGGTCGGCGTAATACTGGCCGAGCGTGGTGTCGAGGAACTCGGTGCCGATGGGCAGGCCGGCGGCGTTGATGTCGAGCATCAGCCGGCGGGCGAGACGCAGGCCCTTGTTGACCTGGAAGCTGCCGTCGAGGTGCGGGTCGTTGATCAGGCCCTTCCAGCCGATGGTGGTGCGGGGTTTTTCAAAATAAACGCGCATGACGACCAGCAGGTCGCGGGCGAGGCGGTCGGCGACGGGTTTGAGCTGGCGGGCGTAGTCGAGTGCCGCCGCCGGGTCATGGATCGAGCAGGGACCGACGATCGCCAGCAGCCGGTCGTCGCGGCCGGCCAGGATCTCGCTGATCGCCCGGCGACCGGCTTGAACGAGGGTCGCGCCGGCGTCGGACAGCGGCAGATCCTCCTCGAGGAGGGCCGGCGAAAGCAGCGGGCGGGCCGTGCTGATGCGGAGGTCGGACGTGGGCTGGTGCATGGTCGGGTGGTCCAGTGAAGACAGCCACGCCCCAAATGCACGCGGATTTTTGTCGGGGGGAGGGGGCTTTATACCCCGACTTGTCACGGGATAAACCCGCTCCCACATTTTCGCCTCGCGGCGGCGGGGCGGCGGGCAAAGCTCCCGCGATGCTCTCCCTCTGTCAGCACGGTTACGAAGCCCTCCTCGAACGCGAGCTCACGGGCGCGGGTCTGGCCGTGACGGAGAAGGGCGTCGGCTGGGCGCTTGCCACCGAGGGCGACACGACCGGTCTGGCTTTCCCGTCACTGGTGCTGCCGGCGCCGCGCGAATTCAAGGGCGAGTCGGTCAACGCGCTCGCGTCACAGCTGGCGGAGTTTTTTCTCGAGAGCCTGCGCGGTGAGCGGATCGAGGCGGCCTGGCCGTGCGTGTTCCAGACGGTGCCGGAGGTGGTCGGGCTGGGCCGGCGGGCGAGCGGGGTCGAGAAGGCTTTCGACGAACTGCTGCGGAAGAAACTCTCGCGCATTGCCAAGCTGGCCGTGCCGGAACTGCCGCGCGGGGCGGGCAAGGCGCGCGGACTGTTTGTGTTCTTCGCCGATTTCGGCCGGGTGTTCGCCGCGCGCGAGGCTTGGCTGGGCGGCCAGCGCCGCATGGCGGACGACGACGCGGCTCCGTCGCGCTCCTATCTTAAAGTGGAGGAGGCCTACATCGTCCTCGGCCGCGAGCCGGCGGCGGACGAGACGGTGGTCGATCTCGGGGCGGCCCCGGGTGGCTGGAGCTACAGCGCGGCGAAGCGCGGCGCGAAAGTCATCGCCGTGGACAACGGCCCGCTCAAGGGCGGCGCGCTCAACCATCCGCTCATCGAGCACCGGCTGGAGGATGCGTTCAAATTCGCGCCGCCGCCGGGCGTGAGCTACGACTGGCTGTTCTGCGACCTCGTCGAGGAGCCACACCACGTGATGCAGAACATTGCCGGGCCCTGGCTGGCCCACCGCTGGTGCCGGCGGTTCGTCATCAACCTGAAGTTCGGCCACGTGGATTCGCTGGCCCTGCTCAAGGAGATCACGGCCCGGGAATCCCCCTTTGCGAAGCACGCCACAAATCTCCGCATCCGCCACTTGTATCACGACCGCGAGGAGTTCACCGTGGTCGGCGAAACCAATCCATGAAGCCCTCTGTCCCCAAACCCAAGGAATTGAACGTCTGCGGCTGGCAGGCGGTGTCGACGCTGTTTGCGCGGCATCCCGGCGAGGTGCTGCGGTTGTTCTTCGATGCCGCGACCGGCAAGCGGGCGGGGGAGTTCTGCTCGCGGCTGGCGACGCAGAAGAAGGTCTACCGGCAGGTGGATCCGGCGGAGCTCGACAAGATCGCCGGCTCGAAGCTGCACGGCGGCATCGTGGCGGTCGTCGCGGAGCGGCCGCTCAAGAAGGTGACGCGCGCGGTGATGGCCGAGTGGGCCCGGGCCAAGGCACCGCTGCTGCTGCTCGATCGCGTGAGCAATGCGAACAACGTCGGCGCCATCGTGCGCACGGCGGCCTTCTTCGGCGTGAAGTCGATCATCGTGCCCGACCATCCCGGGCAGGCGCTGCCGGGCGAGGCGGCCTGGCGCGTGGCCGAGGGTGGCATGGAGTTCGTTGATTTCTACCGCGTGCCGGCACTGCCGGCCTTCTGCGCAGAGCTGAAGCGGAGCCATTTTCTGATCGGCACGAATTTGCGCGGCAACCAGCTCTCGCCCAGCGAGGCGCGCGAGCGCGGTCTGCCGCGACCGCCGGCCATCATCCTCGGCAACGAGGAACGGGGCATGGCACCCGAGATCATGACGCAGTGCGACCGGCTCGTGAAGATCCCCGGCGCAGACACGGTCGAGTCGCTCAACGTTTCCGCGGCGGCGGCGGTGCTCTGTTGGGAGTTTTTTGGAAAACGGTAGGAGCCGTTGCCCCAACGGCCCGAGCGCTGGAGGGCAAGCGCCCCTACCAGTCAATCCAGCGAACGCAGCACGGCGCGCAGCGGCGAGCCGTCGCCGCCCTTGATGCGGAGGGGCAGGGCGATCAGCTCGTAGACACCGGGTTCGATGGCGCGCAGGTCGAGGTTCTCGAGGATGACAAGGCCGGCGGCATCGCAGGCATGGTGGATGAGCAGGTCCTTGCTGGTGAGATGGTCCACCGAGGGCACGTCGAGGCCGACGAGCTTCACGCCGCGCGCGGCGAGCCAGGCCGGCACGTCGGGGGCCATCAGCGGCCAGTTCTTTGGGAAGACAGCGTGGTCGATCCAGGAATCGCTCTTAAACAGCACGCGCGGGGTTGCGGAGAAATCCTGCGCGGCGAGCAGTGCCGTGGTGATCGTGGCATGGCCGCGGATGTCGACTACGCGGGCCGGGCCCACGTAGGTGTCGACGGGGACCTCGTCGATCTTCCGGCCGGCGTCATTGTAGTGATACGGCGCATCGGCGTGGGTGCCAGTGTGCAGGCTGAGGCGCAGGCGGCCGACGTTGGCGGAGTAGCCGCCGGTCTTGGTGGCGGCAAAGGTGAACTCAGCGGGCGTGTCGCCGGGCCAGACCGGCATGCCGGTCTGGATCGGGCGGCTGATGTCGTGGAGCTTCATGTAACGAGGCCGCGTTGGGCGGCAAATTTTTCGTGGGCGGCGGTGCGGACGATGGTTTGCAGCCGCGCGATGACGACGGCGCAGTCGGCAAAGGTGTTGTAGAGCGGGGCCGGCGCGAGCCGGATAATGTCGGGCCGGCGGAAATCCGGGACGACCCCCGCGGCCTTCAACGCCTGGCAGATCCGCCAGGCCTCGGGGTGGGCGAGCGCCACATGGCCGCCGCGCTCCGCGTCGGCGCGCGGGTTGGCGATGGTGAAGCCGAGCCCGGCCAGCTCGCGGTCGGCCAGTTCCATCAGGAATGAGGTCAGCGCGAGCGATTTCGCCCGCAGGGAGGCCACGCCGCCGGCCTCGGCGATTAGTTCAAGCGAACCGAGCAACGGGGCCAGGCTCAGCAGGTGCGGCGTGCCGATATGCAGGGCCGTAGCGTCGGGCGACGGCTCGTGTTGTGCGACGAGCGCAAAACGCCGGTCCGGCCGCACGCCCCACCAGCCGGCGAGGCCGGGGGCCCGGCCGAGGTGGCGACGGTTAAGATACAAGCCGCCCACGGCACCGGGGCCGGCATTGAGATATTTATAGTGGCACCAGAAGGCGAAGTCGGCGCCGTCACGATCGAAGGCGTGCGGCACGGCACCGATCGAGTGCGAGCAGTCCCAGCCGATCACCACGCCGCGCGCGTGCGCCACGCGGGTGAGGGCGGCGAGGTCGAGCAGCTGCCCGCTGATGAACTGCACGGCGGGCAGCACCGCCAGCTGCACGTCCGGCGTGAACGCGGCGAGGATGTCGTCCGGATGCAACGTGCGGCTGTCGCGGCTCCGGATGAGCCGCAGGTGGCGGGCTGGGTCGAGTCCGCGCTGCCGCAGGTGGCTCTGCAGGGCGTGCAGGTCCGAGGAGAAGTTGAGTTCGTCGGCCACGATGACGTTCCGCGGCGGGGCCGGGTTGAACAGCGTGGCGAGCAGCTGGTGGAGGTTGGTTGTGGTCGACCCGGTGACCGCGACCTCGTCGGGTGCGGCGCCGACGAGGGCGGCGACCTGCGCGGCCACGGTTTCGCTGAGCGTGATCCAGGGCGGCGAGGCGTCGGTCCAGCCGTTGATGCCGAGGGTGCGCCACTCGCCGAGGACACGCAGCAGGTGGGCCTCGGCCCGCCGGGACAGCGGGCCCAGCGAGTTGCCGTCGAGATACACCTGGCCGGGGGGCAGGAAAAAATCGGCGCGGAACCGGGCGAGCGGGTCGGCTTGATCCAAGGCGGCGGGGGAACGCACCGCGCGAGGATCGCCAGAAACCGGGCCGGCGCAAATGCGAAAGCAAATTGGCTGGCCGCGACCGCCCGGCCGCGCACAATTGCGGCGTGAACATCCCCGTCTGGGAAGACCGCGATTGGCGGCCGTTGCCGCGGCTCGAAGGCCCCGTGCGGGCCGATGTCTGCGTCATCGGACTGGGCGGCTCCGGCCTGGCGGCGATGGAGGAACTGGGCGCGCTGGGCGTCAGTGCCGTCGGGGTCGAGGCCGGCGCGGTGGGCGCGGGGGCCGCCGGGCGCAATGGTGGCTTCGTGCTCGCGGGCCTCGCCAAGTTTTTCAACGAGACGGTCGCCCAATTCGGCGAGACCACGGCCAGCGCGCTCTACCGGCATACGGCGCGCGAGATCCAGCGCCAGGCCGGGGAGATGCCGGAGATCGTCCGGATCACGGGCTCGCTGCGGCTCGCGGCGGATGCCGCAGAAATGGCGGACTGCCAGAAACATCTTGGCGCGCTACGCTACTGTGGTTTCGCGGCCGAGCCGTATGCCGGTCCGGAAGGCGAGGGGATCCTGCTGCCGACCGATGGCGTCATGCAGCCGCTGCGCCGCGTGCGGGCGATCGCGCGGAAACTGCGGCAGCGCGATGCACTGCTCTACGAAGGTTCGCCGGTGCGCAAAATTGTTCCCGGCTCGGTGGTGACGGACCAGGGCACGATTTTCTGCGAGACGGTGATCGTGGCGGTGGACGGCCGCTTGGAGCAGATATTTCCCGAGCTCAGCCCACGGGTCCGCACCGCGCGGTTGCAGATGCTCGCGACCGCGCCGGCGCCCGAGGTGGGTTTCACGCGGCCGGTCTACTGGCGGCACGGCTACGAATACTGGCAGCAGCTGCCCGACCGGAGCATCGCGCTCGGTGGATTCCGCGATCGCGGCGGCGAGGCGGAGTGGACGCAGGCGACCGAACCGGCGGAGCCGGTCCAGGGGTTGCTCGAAAAGTTTCTCCGCGAGCACCTCAAGGTGCGCGCGCCGGTCACGCACCGCTGGGCCGCGTCGGTGGCCTACACGACCGACGGCCTGCCCGTGCTCGAGCAGGTGCGCGACAAGGTCTGGGCTGTGGGCGGTTATTGCGGCACGGGCAACATCGTCGGTGCGCTTTGCGCGCGCGCGGCGGCGCGGCTGGCGTGCGGGGAGACGGCGGAATGGGCGGACCTGCTGGCCGCGGCGCGGGCACAGCGGTAGGGGCGCTTGCCCTCAAGCGCCCTTCAGAAGGCCGTTGAGGGCAACGGCCCCTACCACGGTCCGCCGGGCACAGGTGGCCAAGTCATAAGCGGCTGCAGGATTGACAGCGGTGGGTCAGGCGGACACCAATGCCAGCCGATGAACCGCTTCGCCGCCTGCTTATTCCACTTCTTCAGCTTTTTTAGCCCGAAGCACGTGGGCGGCTGCACCAACGCATAAACTGAACAACCAGATTTATGCCAAGGAGCCGCCCAACCGGGCGGCTTTTTCATTTTAAGCCACCACCGCCATGATCCTGCCCAAAAACAACCGTCTCGCCACTGAGGAAGTCGCCCAGCTCACCGCGATCGTCGGCGAGTTCGGCTGCCGCATCCAGCCGATCGTCGGCGACGTCCGCACGATCTACGCCATCGTGGGCGACGAACGCCACGAGCTGATGATCAGCCGCCTTGAGGGCCTCGAGTTCGTCGACCGGGTCGACACCATCCAGTCGCCGCACAAGCTCATGGACATCAAGTCCGACCTCGCCCGCCACCGGGTGAAAATCGGCGGGGTGACGCTCGGCGACGAGTTGCTGATCATGGCCGGCCACTGCACGATCGATCCGAAGAACCCGAACCTCTTCTACGAGACGGCGCAGGCGGTGAAGGAGGCCGGGGCCCACGCCCTCCGCGGCGGCGTGTGGAAGCCGCGGACGAATCCCTACGCCTTCCAAGGAGACCACAAGTCCCTCGACATCCTGATGGAGGGCGCGCGCCGCACCGGCCTGCCCGTCGACACCGAGGTGATGGATGAGGAACAGCTGAAGCTCGCGCTGGCCGCCGGCGTGCAGATCCTGCAGATTGGCGCGCGCAATGCCCTCAATTATTCTCTGCTCCGCCAGGTCGGCGCCGCCATCGCGGGCCGGCCGACCGCGGTGCTGCTCAAACGCGGCATGCACACCGGCACGCTCAACGAGTTCATCTCCGCGGCCGAATACATCGTGAACTTCGGCAACCCTAACGTCATCCTCTGCCCGCGCGGCACGCAGCCCGGCCTCGACGGTTATCGCAACCACCCGGATGAATCCATCACGCCGCTTCTCAAGGAGCGCACCTGGGCCCCCGTCGTCATCGATCCGTCCCATTCCGTGGGCAAGGCCATCTACGTGCCGGCCTGCGCGCTGGCGGCGGTGGCCTACGGCGCCGACGGCTTGTGCATCGAGGCGCATGTCAGCCCGCACCACGGGCTCGGCGACGACCCGAAACAGGCGGTCACCCCGGCGGTGCTTGCGGGGTTGATTATCCGGGCCAAGGCCCTCCATGCTCTCCGTCGCTCCGCCGCCGTGTCATGAAACAAAAACTCGCCAAAATCCGCGCCGAGATCGACGCGCTCGACCAGAAGGTCGTCAAGATTCTCAACACCCGCCTGAAGTGTGCCCGGAAAATCGGCGAGCTGAAGCGCGGCGCGAAGTCCCGCATCTATGTGGCCGAGCGCGAGGCCGACGTCCTCCGCCGCGTGGCCGCGACCAACCAGGGTCCGCTCAAGCCCGCCGCCCTCCAGGCCATCTACCGCGAGATCATGTCCGCCGCGCTGGCGCTCGAGAAGCCGCTCAACATCGCCTACCTCGGGCCCGAGGCCACCAACACGCACGCCGCCGCGCTGCGCAAGTTCGGCTCGAGCGTGGACTACCGCCCGATGGCGACCATCGCCGACATCTTCACCGCCGTGGAAAAGGGCGAGGCCGACTACGGCGTCGTGCCGGTCGAGAATTCCACCGAGGGCTCCGTGCGCGATTCGCTCGACCTGTTTGTCGAGACCCCGCTGAAGATCGTCGCCGAGCTCCACCAGGAGATCGAGCACACGCTCCTGTCGCACGAGCCGCTGGCGAAGATCAAAAAAATCTACTCCAAGGACCAGGCGCTGGCCCAGTGCCGCCGCTGGCTGCAGCGCAACCTGCCGCACGCCCAGCTGGTCGACGTCGACAGCACGGCGCTCGGCGTGCAGCTCGCCGCCAAGGAGAAGGGCGCCGCCGCCATCGCCCCGCGCATCGCCGGCGAGCGCTACGGCGTGCCGGTCGCGGCCACGCACATCCAGGATCTCAAGAACAACACCTCGCGCTTCGTCTTCCTCGGCCGCGAGGCCTCGGGCTCGGCCGGCAGCGGCCATGACAAGACGAGCCTGCTCGTCTCCCTGCACCACGAGCCGGGTGCGCTGCTGCACGCGCTGCAGCCGTTCAACCGCCGCCAGCTCAACCTCACGCGCATCGAGTCGCGCCCGAGCCGCCTGCGGCCGTGGGACTACATCTTCTTTCTCGACGTCACGGGCCACTACGATGACCCGGCGATGCAGGCCGCGCTCAAGGAGCTGAGCAAGAAGTGCCCGCTCGTGAAGTGGCTGGGCAGCTATCCGGTCGCCAAGAAGTGATTGCAGGTGGAACCCGGCCTCCGGACGGGTTGGTTGAACCTGCGTCATGAAAACCCGTCCAGAGGCCGGGTTCCACCTTAGGCAAAGCAGGCGCGGACTTTTGGCTCGTCCGCCCCGCGGGCTTCAGGTTTTGTGCTCCCATGCGGGCCCTGAAAATTCTCTTCGTCACGCCCGAGGTCGAACCCTTCGTCAAGGTCGGCGGTCTGGCCGACATGGTGGGTGCGCTGCCCAAGGAGCTGGCCCAGCTCGGCCATGACGTGCGCATCGTCTGCCCGGCCTACGGCTCGATCAAGCGCACCGGCGAGTGGCGCGTGCGGGAGGCGCCGCTCGGCGTCGACGTCGGCCCGGCCACGCAGTGGGCGCGCACCTGGGAGACCCGGCTGCCGGGCACGGTGGTGCCGGCTTATTTCCTGGAGCACCACGGCCACTTTGCGCGGCCCGAGGTCTACACGGGGCCGTGGGGCGCGCACCAGGACAACGACCTGCGCTTTGCCTTCCTCTGCCGCGGCGCGCTCGCGCTCTGCCAGCAGCTGGACTGGATCCCTGACGTCATCCACGGCCACGACTGGACCACCGGCTTGCTGCCCGTGATGCTCAACACGACGCTGCGCGCCACGCCGCTCGGGCGCACGGCAACGGTTTATACCATCCACAATCTCGAGCATCAGGGCTACTCGCCTTCACGGGTGGTGGAGTTTGCGCGGCTGCCCCCCGGCGAGTTCCAGCGCGACGGCCTCGATTCGGGCGGCATGGTCAACCTGATGAAAGCGGGGCTGTATCACTCCACCAAGCTTACCACCGTGAGCCCGACCTACGCGAAGGAGATCGTCACCCCCGACGGCGGCTTCGGTCTCGATGCCGTGCTGCGTTTCCGGGCCGGCGACCTCGTGGGCATCGTCAACGGCATCGACGACGAGTCGTGGGACCCGGCGCGCGATCGCGCGCTGCCGGCGAACTACTCCGCGGCCGACCTGCACGGCAAGGCACTGTGCAAGGCGGCGCTGCAGCGGCATTTTCACCTGGACGAGAATCCCGTCGTCCCGCTCTTCGGCGTGGTGTCGCGTCTGGCGTCGCAGAAGGGCCTCGACCTGCTGGCCGAGGCGCTGCCGGCCGTGCTGGAGCGGATGGAGATCCAGCTCGTGCTGCTCGGCAGCGGCGATGTGCGGCTGGAGAACACCTTCTCGTGGGCGGCGCAGGCCTATCGCGGGCGCTGTGGAGCGCAGATCGGTTTCGACGGCAAGCTGGCGCGTTTGATCCAGGGGGGCAGCGATTTCTTTATCATGCCCAGCCGGTCGGAGCCCTGCGGGCTGACCCAGATGTATGCCATGCGCTACGGGACGCTGCCGATCGTGCGCGCCACCGGCGGGCTGGTGGACACGGTGCAGAACTTCGAGGAAGGCCAGCCGCGTGGCACGGGTTTCGTGTTTCACGCCGCCACGGCGGGGGCGTTGGTTGACACGCTCGGCTGGGCCTGCGCCACCTATTACGACCGGCCGCAGGAATTCGCCGGGCTGCAGCAGCGCGCGATGGCGCAGGATTTTTCGTGGCGCCACAACGCCGGGCAGTATGTCGACCTCTACCGTTGGGCGGTCGAGCAGCGGACGGGTGTTTACCCGGCGTGAGGGACGGTGGACCAGCGCCCGGAAATCGGCTCGTATTAGGGCGGCGCGCCGGTATGGATCAGGGCGTCACCCCGCCTGTTCGCATGATCCTCATCCACGGCCGGCCCCGCCCGGCGCTGCTTCTGCTCGGGGCCCTGCTCTTGACTGGAAGCACATCCTTGGGGTGCGGGGCCGACCACCAGCCGTTGTTGCTTGATCCGCCCTTTGGCCAGACGCTGGCGGCGCCCGCGGCGGTTCCGTCAGGGGTTGAATTTCGCGGTGTAGTGCGGGAAGGAAATGTCTGGCTGGTGAACCTCTACCAGACCGCGACGAAGAAATCCCATTGGATCCCGGTCGGTGGTGAAACCGCCGGCCTGCTGGTGCAGAGCTATGATGAGGCGACGGGCCGGGTATCCGTCCGGCAGGCCGGCCAGTCGCGGATTTTGCCGTTGAAGCATTCCCGCGTGGCCCTGCAGGGCGACAACACGCCGCTCAAGCTCCTCGGGCCGGCGGAGCGCGTCTCGGAAGCCGAGGCGCCCCAAATGCCCGAGTTCATGCGCGACCTGCCGCCCGAGGCCCGCAAACTCCTGGAAGAGGCCCGGCGCCGGCGGGCCATCCGCTGGCCGGCGATGACAGTCGAAGGCGTGCCCCCGGTCGCGCGCCCCTGAGCCGGCGCGTCCCGGGATTTCGACGAAGTATCGGCCACATCGCACTCGACCCCACCGGCCACCTCCGCTTACCGTCTGCCTCGTCACCCCTGTTGCTGCACCATGAAGGCTTCGCTTTTACCCCGGTTGGTTCTGCCCTTGGCTTTGCTGGCTGGCCGCCTGACCGGGCAGACTGTCCTGCCGGACACGAACCTGACGCCGGACGAACACGCTTCGCGCTTCCTGGCGCAGGCCACCTTCGGGCCGTCCACCGAGGGCATCGCCGAGCTGCGCGGACTGGGCTACAACTACAACGCCTGGCTCGACCGCGAGGTCGCCAAGCCCGCCACGCTGGCGGCCCCGCTCGCCGTGGCCGCGCTGACCTCCGGGCAGATCACATCGATCACCAATACGCACAACCGCCGCGCCCGCAACCAGGTGATGATCTCCGGCAGCGACCAGCTGCGCCAGCGGGTGGCCTACGCGCTGAGCCAGATCTTCGTGATCTCAGACAACATCTCGGCCATCAGCAACGCCGGAGAGGGGTCCAGCAGTTATTACGACATGCTGGTGCGGGACAGCTTCGGCACCTTCCGGCAGCTGCTCTATGATGTGACGCGCCACCCGATGATGGGGCGCTTCCTCAGCCACTACAAGAACCGCAAGTCGAGTGCGACCGCCGGCACGCGGCCCGACGAAAATTACGCCCGTGAAGTGATGCAGCTGCTGAGCATCGGGCTCTACCGGCTGAATGCCAACGGCACCTACCAGACGGACGGCACGGGCCGCCCCCTCGATGCCTATACCAACGACCAGATCACGGAGTTCGCCCGCGTCTTCACCGGATTCACGGACGAGAGCACCAGTAACACCGGCACGGGCACCGGCCGGACCGACTTCCCTTCCGCCGCGCAAAACTACACCGCGCCGATGCGTATGTGGGATCCCCAGCATGACACCGGGGCCAAGAACCTGCTCAGTTACGCCGGCGTCCGCAAGCCGAGCCTGCCGGCCGGCCAGACGGGCCTGCAGGATATCGACGACGCGATCGACAACCTGGTCGAGCATCCCAACACCGGCCCCTTCATCGGCCGGCAGCTCATCCAGCGCCTCGTGACCTCGAATCCCTCTGACGGTTATGTGGCGCGGGTGGCCGCGACGTTCACCAACAACGGTCGCGGCCAGCGGGGCGATATGGTCGCCGTCATCAAGGCCATCCTGCTCGACCAGGAGGCGCGCAACCTGGCCTTTGTCCTCGACCCGGAGCACGGCAAGCTCCGCGAGCCGTTCGTGCGCGTGACCCACCTGCTGCGCGCGTTCCGTTACAGCGTGAGCGGCTCGCTCCTGCCCTACGACTTCGGTTCCGCGGTGTCGGAGACGATCCTTGGCCAGTATCCGATGTCGGCGCCGTCCGTATTCAATTTCTACCTGCCGGATTACGAGCCGCCGGGTCCGCTCAGTGCGGCCGGCCTGGTCGGGCCGGAGTTCCAGATCCTGAACTCCGTGTTCGGCATCACCACTCCGAACGCACTCTACAACCTCATCCACACGACCAGCGGCAACTTCTCCCTCGATCTTGCGCCCCAGGCGGCCGTGTCCGACAACGCCGGGGCCCTGGTGGACAATATCGACCTCCTGCTCACCCACGGCACGCTCAGCAGCGCCACCCGCACGCAAGTCATCAGCACGGTCAACGGCGTCACCACCGCGATGGTGCCCAGTGGCAGCACGCTCGCCCTCACCAAGGCGCGGATCGCCGTCTACCTGATCGCCGTATCCCCGGATTTTGCCGCCTTGAAATAGCCTTTTACCCATGCCCTCCGCCCTTCCGCCGGACCAGCCCGTCAGCCGCCGCCAGTTCCTCGGCCAAGCCAGCTGCGCGGCCATCAGCTCGACGTCGCTGTTCTCGACCCTGCTCACGCTGCGCCTGGCCAACTCGCTGGCGGCCCAGACAACCACCGGGAGCGGCGACTACAAGGCCCTGGTCTGCCTCTTCCTCTCCGGCGGCAACGACTCCTTCAACATGCTCGTGCCGACGACCGCCGGCGAATACGAGGCCTACGCCGCGGTGCGCGGCAACCTCGCGCTCGCCCGCGATACGTTGCTCCAGATCACCCCGAGCAACCTCAGCGGCCGCACGCTCGGAATCCATCCGTCGATGACCGAGGTCCGCGACCTGTTCGGTCAGGGCCGCCTCGCCTTCGTTTCCAATGTCGGTTCGCTCGTCCGTCCGCTGAGCCTGGCCGACTACCGGGCGGGTCGCTCCTTGCCGCTCTCGCTCTATTCGCATGCCGATCAGATCAAGCAGTGGCAGACGTGCATCCCGGACCAGCGCACGGCGGTCGGCTGGGGCGGCCGGGCGGCGGACATCATCAATTCGCTGAACAGCCCAAGCCTCGTGTCCATGAACATCTCGCTGTCGGGCCAGAACGTGTTCCTCTCCGGCCGGGACGCCTTCACCTACAGCGTCAGCTCCGGCGGGGCCACGGCCCTGACCGGTTACAGCCCGACGGCGGTCAACAGCCTCACGGCCCAGCGCACCAAGGGCGTGGACAGCGTGATGGACCAGAACTACCGCAATCTTTTCGAACAGACTTACGCGCAGAGCACCCGCGACGCGGTGGACTCCTACTTTGAGTTCTCGACGGCGCTCAACGGGATCAGCCTCAGCACCCCGGTGCCCACGGGCAACAGCCTCGCTTCGAGCCTGGCCATGATCGCGCGGGTCGTCGCGGCCCGCAGCCGCCTCGGGGCGCAGCGGCAGATCTTCTTCGTGCAGCTGGGCGGCTGGGATCACCACGACGAGGTGCTCAACAACCAGCTCACGATGCTCCGCACCGTGAGCCAGGCGATCGGCATGTTCTCCACGGCGCTCACCGAGGTCGGCGTCGCCGACCGGGTCACGCTCTTCACCGCCTCGGATTTCGGCCGCACGCTCAGCTCGAACGGCAACGGCTCCGACCATGCCTGGGGCGGCAACCACCTCGTCATGGGTGGCGCGGTCGGCGGGGGCAAGGTCTACGGCGACGCGGCCGCCGGCCGCTATCCGGATTTCCGCAACCTGGCGCAGATCGACACCGGCCAGGGTCGCCTCATCCCCGGGGTCTCGGTCGACGAATATGCGCGCGACCTGCTCGCCTGGTTCGGCGTCAGCAACAGCAACATGGACTATGTGCTGCCCGCCTTCAGCAGCCGCTTCGGCGGCCGGCCCAGTCTGGGGCTTTTTTCCTCCGCCAGCGCGAGCACCCCCGCCACGCCCACGGCACCGGCCACGCCCGCGACGCCCAGCACTCCGAGTCCGGCCCCATCGGCTCCAGCGGCCTCATCCGGAGGGGGAGGCGGGGCACCCAGCACCTATTTCCTTGGCGCGCTCGGGACGCTGGCCTTGCTGCGTTTGCGACAGAAACGTCTGGCCAAGGAAAAGCAAAAGGCCCGCGCGACGGCGCAGGATGCTCCTTAAACGGAGACCTTCCTCGGGGTGTGAAAGAAGCGGTTGTTGGCCACGTCGTCGACGGTGATTTCCTCGTCGAGTGACTCCCACTGGATGGTGCGGCCGGCGTTGGTCAGCTGGATCTTCTCCAGCTCGGACTGCGAGGCGTTGCCGAGCGTATTGTATTTGCTGGCGGGAAAGCTGACCGAGCGGCGGGCGTTGATCTCGAGGTAAATGCGCCGGCCCTGGACCCAGCAGCGCTGGGCGGTGAGAAGCGGAGTGATGGTCTGGGCAGTGTCCATTCTCCGACGTTACGCAGCTCCCCGGGAATAGCAATGTATCCCTCGGCGTGAGAACCGCCCGCGGGCGGCTCAATAATGGTCCATCACCTGCCACATGACCCAGCTGAGCCCGAGGCTGAAAATGATCACGCCGGCCAGACCGAAGGCCAGGGTCATGACGTTGGGGCCGATAAAAAACACGAGGCCGACGATACTCAGGTTGCCGCCGATGAGGATGAGCCAGAAGTCACGCTTGCGGCGGGACTTGACCTCCCGGATCTCGATCTCTTTCAGGCCGAGCTTTTTCTCCACCGTGCGATTCCGCTGCATCGCCGTGAAGACATCGTTCGGATCGCCCGCCTTCGGGCCGGTCGCCCCCTTGGGTGTGAGCACCGCCGGTCCGGCCATGATCGCCAGTTCCTTGGCGGTGGGCATCGGTGGCGCGCCGGACGCCTTGGCGTTGTCGCGTTTGAACTCGCGGTCCTTGAATCCGTAATTCTTGCGCGGCGGATCGTCGGGCTCCATGCGGCGGAGACTGATCGGCCGGCCGGCAGATTCAAGCCCAGCTGACAGCACCTCCGGCTGGACGCAGACCCGCAGCTACCGCGCCAACCGCGACCTGCTCGATGTCATCGAAACCAAGGTCAGCACGACCTCGAAGGCGAAGTTCGACTACGGACACGACAACCTCGGGCGCCGCACCTCCGTCGCCAAGACCGGCGGGCTCTATGCCCGCCACGGCAACGGGACGCAGGGGGTGGACACCACCTGGACCTATGACGACCGTTCCCAGGTGACCGGCGAAGTCTCCAAGCTGGGCGGCAGCGGCACCGTGCTCACCGGCCGGGACGACGCCTACGCCTGGGACAACCTCGGCAACCGCGCCAGCACCGCCGGCACGAACCACAACAGCAACACGGCCAGCTACACCACCAACGCCCTCAATCAATACACCCAGCGCACTGTGCCGGGCGTCTTTGACGTCGCGGGCGCCGCCGCTTCGTCCGCCACGGTGACGGTCAACGGCTCCAGCACTGGCGTCACCCGGCAC
>Ga0163152_10000923_pt1 | contig 48128 bp, 41 predicted proteins | sample OliLakLV19MP8IB2_FD_148635 | JGI IMG/M metagenome (GOLD analysis project Ga0163152, IMG submission 148635) | Freshwater microbial mat bacterial communities from Lake Vanda, McMurdo Dry Valleys, Antarctica - Oligotrophic Lake LV.19.MP8.IB-2 | ecosystem: Environmental > Aquatic > Freshwater >...
GCGGGCTAGTGGGATGACTTCTGGCTGGTCTGCTTGGGCGCTTTCCATTTCCATGGTGGGACAGGATTGGGATCGGCCCACAGGCCCTTGCCTGAAGCCTTGGCGAGTTCCTCAATCACCTCAAAGCCGGCATTCTTGGAGGTTGATCGGTGCCACCAGGCCAACCCTTCCTTCAGCAACTCACGCCCCACATTGCGTCCGTCGTGCAGCAACACCTCGGCAGATACTCGGCCCTGCTTGTCTCGCGTGAGGCCTCGCACGACTACGTCCCGATTCGCAACATACGCCGCAGTAGCGTGCTTCGCCTCTTTCCCGTAGGGCTGCTTCAGGTCGGGGCAATCGATGTCTTTCAGATAGATCGTTTCGTTGCGTCCCTTGTGGCGAATCGTCAATCGATCGCCCTCATGAACGGTGGAGACCCTTGCGACAAAGTCTGCTGCCCATGAGAAATCAGGGCACACAGCCGCCATGGCGAGCACAAGACCGAACAGAATGTGATGCCTCCACATGATTTCGCTGCGCTAGCCTCCCTTGACCATCAGGATGTACGCCCATGGGATAACGTATACAAACCGGGCTTGCTCATACACCGTTCAAAGCACAGCATCCATCCACTGTGATGGGCCAGAACACGATCGCCTCACATGAAGCGAGGGGTGGCGCTGACGATCCAGACTGAACGGACGACCAGCGGGGCACGAACGTGAGCACCATGTGTGCCGACTGGTTTCCCCTTTGTGATTCCGGGGCTGAGGACCGTTCTAGTCGCTGATTTATTTCAGGGTTATGTATTGATTAACGCCCCTGGTGGCACAAACTTATATATGGATCTAGTCTCCGATGCAACGGAGGAGTATTACGCAAGCACCCCCTGCACATGCAGGATCGCTACTAGCAGGCTGCTGAAAAAGTCCGCCAGCAGCGTTCTCACATCGTTCAGACCCTCAACGTACCCCGAGGAGTACGCCTCGGGCCTTCACTCGCTGCGGCCTTGCTGGACGGCCTTTTTGAGCAGCCTGCGGGACCGTGCTCATGTTGCACTAGCTGTGCGGACCTTCGATGTGCGTGCGTGCCAACATAGTTTTTCCGCAGACTGCGAGAGATCTGGCCTCCCGTGGATCACACCCATACTCCTCTTTTAAGGCAGACTGAACCAAAGCAACCTCAGCGCCGGTTGCATCGAAACCTAAAAGTGCTCGGTTGTCACAATGGCGACCGGAATCATGTCGTATTCATGGAGCTGGCCGACCGGTGGATGGATGTCAAGGATCACATGGACGCCCACATGGTATGTGAGCAGCGGCCTTCAGCAAATTAGGACGAGGGCCGATAGGCTCGGCGGTATTCCCTAATTGCGGGCTTCCCGTTTGTATCAACAACGTTCGTGTCTGGAAGGGAGGGAGTGGTGCCCCTGACTGGGCTAACGCAATACCTTGGAGATTTGCAGCTGCACCGGCGACGATTGCCGCAGCGCTCGATGTGCCATTAAAGCCCGCTGTATACCAAAAGCCAGGATCGGCAGGACGATCTGGAGCCATATATAAATCACCGTATCCTGTCGTCACGACACCAGATCCCCACCCCTGCAGATCAATGCGGCTCCCGAAGCTGGAATACCCTTCACGTTGGCGGTCCGCCCCACTGCTCGGTGGTTGCCCTGCGCCCACGATGATGGCTCCGGAGTCCTGCAGGGTCCGGTCGAATACGCCAGAGCAGGCGGCCTGATCCAAATTCACCCCTCCGTTTCCGGCAGCTTCTATCACCACAAAACCTTGCGCAACTGCGATTTGAATCGCATCGAAGACAGAGGGAAGCACTTCGATGGGCCCAAAGTTTGGCAACCCACAGACCGGATACTGTTGCTCAAGCAGGATGACATCTCCCGCTGACCCGTTCGACACTGCGAGGAGAATGGCATTGGCCGGGTTATATCCTAGGTTCGCCGTATTGGCAGGAGCCAGACCGATCTTCGCACCCCAGGAAATGCCGGTGACGCCCCTCGTATCGCAATCCGCAACTATTGCGCCAAGGACGGCTGAGCCGTGTTCTCTATTGATGCGGTCACAAGGAGCAGTGCACTCCTGTTTTTCAAAACCAGGTGGGTAATTTGTGTCTCCGGGATTCAGAAGCAAGGTCACGCCACCGGCCCTGCTCAGATCGTCATGCGTTTGCAGCCAGTTGTACTCAATATCGTAGATCGTCACACCGCTGCCGTTGCCTCCGGGAACCGTCCAAGAAAAACGGGCCTCAATGCCACCTGGGGCAGGATCGAGATAGACCTGCTTCCGAGTGAAATCAGGCGGAATCCACGGCGGTGGCTGCGGTAACGGCGCTGGTGCAGCGATCTCTACATTCAACACCTGCTTCATCTCCGCAAGAAAAGCAGCAGCATCGGTGCCGGGCTGCAGGGTCATTTCAACCCACAGATTCAAGTCGGGCAGGGGCGTACCCACACGGCTCCTTTCCTTGGACCGCAGTTCATTCAGCTTCTGCTCCGGCAAGCTAAACAGCTTGCTGTGGCTCACCACTGCGTCTCTGAGGCCAGGCGGGAGACCTTCCAAGGGTCGCTCCACATTCGTGCCCTCCTGAAACTTGACATGAACGCTCTTCGACGAATACCCGGGTGGAATGGTTGGGGGAGTAACTTCTGTCGCCACCGGAGGACCACTGGGGGAATCCCCTCCACAGCCGGTCATCGCAAGCAATGCGGTGCTGACGAGACAGACGAGTACACTGGCATATCCGGTCCTCATGGCTCTCTCCTCAGCGATGAAAGAGTGGTGACTGGACCGGCGCGGGTGGGCTCACTGCCCTATGCGGAAGAGAAAGGAAGGAGTGGGTACAGCGGCCAGAAAAAGTGAAAACCGTGCGATGGAGTAGAGGGCATCCATGCACATCAAGAGCTGTGCGTGATCTGAGACAGTTATTCACCTAACCCTGGCTTTGCTTGCGCATATACGTCAATAACAAAGTGGCTCCAGCCAGGTCGTCCGTTCAACCAACAGGAATGCACAGCCAAACGTGTCATGGAGCTTGTCTTGCATGGCATATGGAGCCGGCGATCCGGATTGAACGGACGACCTGCGGTTTACGAAACCGCTGCTCTACCAACTGAGCTACGCCGGCTCTCACGTGAAACATCACAACTTACACGGGTTTTTTCTCAGCCTCAAGGGGTTTTTCGCCCCACCACGGATGACAGAGACCAACAGGCTCCAGGCTTCAGTGCTCTGGCTTGTCTCCCCAAACCCCGCAACCATAGCCGCTACTTAAACCTGGCAACAGGCTGCAGCCTGACTATAGACCCCTGGCCAGGCCCGGGGAGGCAGAGGGGTTCCTGTTCGTTTCCATACTGCTCACGGGCCATCTTGGACACTTGCCCCTTGGTATAGGCGCACAGTTCGCCAGTAAGAATGGTGCCATTCTTGTCGAGATCTGCGGCGCCGCCCATGCCTCTGAGTAATTGATAGGTAAATAACCCATGCCTTCCAGGGTCATACGTATGAGTGTCCTGCACTGCCCGGTTCCCGATCATCCACATGATTTTCTCTTGCCCACTCCCCTCCTGCTCCCACAACGGGACGATCGTGCCCTTGGCCTCTGTGCCCAACACCGGTTCAAGGGAAAGGTCGAGCATGACAACGGCTCGCTGAATCGGTAACGCTGCCAAGGATTCCTGCAGCCGACGAAGCGAATAGAGACGTGCACGGGACGCGGCCATACCGTCGAACGGTATCATCGATACGGCGCCGGTGGTCGGGTCAACCATCCCCCGCCCTGTGACCGAGATATAGACCACGGTGGTGGAGTCCACCTGTTGGGGCAACCATTCTTCCAAGACCTCGGCCAGATCGTGCTTGAGGGCATGGGAGTCCACCAGAATGCGTACGCGTTCAGACGGAATCCCTCCGATCGACTTAAGATAGGTGGCCATCGCTTCCGCATCTCGTACGGCGTATTTGACGCTGGGGATGCCGCTCTCCCGAAACTGCCCCACCCCGACGACGATGCCGATGGCCTTCGGCTGTTTGAGCAAGCCAGCCCGTTTCGGCAACCGATCGACATCGACCGGCGTTGCAGTTTCCACCGTTGACGCAGGTTGCATCACCACCAGAAACTTCTTGGCGGACGGTAGCCGAACCAAGGGAGACTTGGCACGCAAAATCAGCGTCAACTCCTCCTGTGCGGCGGCGGTAATCGTGCCGACCTTGCCGTCCAATGTCATATGTTTTACCTCGCCAGGTTTCAGATCGCCGATGGAAACCACGCCCGGAATCTGTTGGGTTAAGATTGGCGTGGTAGCCACCAACAATTCGACAGCCTGTGCAGTTCCAGGCCCTTCATTCTTGACTTCAACCTCGATCGCGATGGCTTCACCACTGTGGAATACTTGATCGGGGTTTTCGTGGCGAACGATGGCCCGGAATTTCACCGTCGAAGGCTGATCAACGGAAGTCGACACCGATGCGGCTGCCGACGACGGCAATGAGACGGCCTGGGATCCGTCGGCCTTGCGCGCGTGAGCAGCCTCCTGAATGTTGCTCGACGTCCCGAGTTGTAGGGCCATCCCGTCTGTCACGAGATCCATCGCCTCATAGGCGATCGCGTCGAGCCCCGTTACCTCACACGATACGTCCGTCACCTCAACCTCTCCACGGCCGACGCTCTGAATCTTCTTACTATAAAGGACCGCTCCATCAAGAGCCCTGTAGGCAAAATCCAACCCCAGGGTGACCGTGGCTGGATACCGCCTGTTCACCTTGCGAGGAATAGCCAGATCCACCTGAGACAAGCCCAACGCCGTATCGACCGAGCCATGTGCTTCAGATAACGATGCTGTTTCCCCTGTCACAACTTTTTCAAACACGCGTCCTGTCTTCCGCTTCAGCAATTCTTGCAGCGGGGCAGCGATCGGAAAAGATTGCGCTTGGCCGCAGGCATCCTGATAGGTGAGCTGCGCCCCGGCAATAGTGGGATCGGACCGTAGATGGACGGTGAGGGGGAGATAGTAGCCGGTGTAGGCACCGTCTCGACTGGTAAAGAACGAGCAGTGTGTCAGCGTTGCCGCACAGAGCCCGGCAACAACCCATGAGGCTACGCGGAACGGAAAGGACGGTCGTTGTGAATCGATACCTTGCACAATCATTCTTATACAGAAAAACACCGAACGAGCACAACTCGACGCAGTGCGCTGCACGAGGCAGGCTGAGATCGGAACTCAACGAAGCTCTGACGCTCTTTGCCTCAGCCTTGGCCTTCGCTGGCACCTTCCGATCACGGCGGTAGACTGTGTATTCCTCCTCCAAGTCCCGTCGTTGACAGGCCCGCACCCCTCGGTTAAGTTCACTCGCATGACTGAGCCCTTTGCCCCGACACCGCAATCAGCATCGACACCTCGACTCTCCTGGTCGGCTGTCAGCCGACTCATTCGACTTCAGAATCAGACCGGAACCTGGCTGCTCATGTTCCCGACTCTGTGGTCCTTGGCGTTGGCAGCTCGAGGCATCCCCCCGCTTCGCTTGCTCGCCATCTTTGTCGCCGGTTCCTTTGTGATGCGCAGCGCGGGGGTGGTGATGAACGATTTTGCGGACCGATCGTTCGATCGGCATGTGGCGCGCACACGGGTCCGGCCACTCGCGTCGGGCGAGCTCAGTGTGACACATGCGCTGCTGGTCTGCGGCTTCTTTCTCTTGCTGGCAGGAACGCTCGTGCTATTCCTTGACCCCTTGACGATCCTCTTGAGTCCCATTGCTGTACTCTTGGCCGGCCTCTACCCATTAGCCAAACGCGTCATTCATATCCCACAAGCGATGCTGGGTATCGCTTTCGGCTGGGGAACGATCATGGCCTGGACCGCCTCGCGAGGAGATATCGAAGCCCCGGCTTGGTGCCTATTTGCTGCAACGATTTGCTGGGCGATCGGATACGATACGATCTACGCGCTCCAAGATCGAGAAGACGATCGTCGAATCGGCGTGAAATCCTCAGCACTGTTGTTCGGTTCGTCGACGTGGATCGCAGTGGGCGCGGTTTTCTCTTCAATGCTGCTGCTACTGGGACTCGCAGGTTGGTTTGCCCAGATCGGCTGGATCTACTATGCGGCACTCGCTGCCATCGGTGTGTGGTGTCTGAAACAGGCTCTACAACTCAGACAGGCGGTACCAGCTCCTACCGCCTTCCATATGTTTCAACAACATGTATGGGTAGGAGCTGCGGTCTTCATCGGAATGATCGCGGGGTTTCTGCTCGCATAACAGTAGGTTGCACACATGTGGCAGCAGCGGTGTCACTCGCCTGCTCAGCTTACTTCTTTTTCTCTGCCGGTTTTTTCTCGGCTGGTTTCTTCTCTGCAGGCTTCTTCTCGTCTGTAGCTTTAGGCGCATCTGCAACTGGGGCTTCGGCTGCATCGTCAGCAGCCTCCCCTTTCAACGTCGTCAGGTATAACGTCACAGCTTTGGCATCGGCATCGCTCAGTCCCAGCGCCGGCATTCTTGTTTCTGCATTCATCGCCTGCGGGTTTATCAACCACCGATAGACCCAGGTCCCATTCAATCTGAATCCAGCCCGATCGAGCGCCGGCCCGACCTTGCCGCCATCTGGACCAATACTATGACACCCATTGCACCCATACTTGTTCTCATAGAGCCGTTGGCCATACGCCACCGTCTTCGCAAGCTGGTCCGGCTTCATCTTAAGATCAGGCCTGGGAACGCTCGTACCTTTTCCCGGTCTGGTCACGAGATTCGTCATGGCAGCCTGTGCAACATCGAGTTCCTTTTTCGCCTTACTCATGGCGGCTAACTCATCGGCATAGGAGGATTCGTCGGGCTCGACATCCTTCTTCAGCGCTTCGCTCTTTTTCTCAGCCTCCTCGCTGGCTTGCTTTTCCGCGGCCTCATACGCTTTTGTTGCCTGCTCTAACGTAGTCTTTGCAGTTTGGAGCGCCGTCTCCAGCTGTTTCTTCCGTTCCTCAACTTTAAACTCCATCTTTCCGCCATGGAGACCGCGAACATACCCGACAATGGCCCAAATCTCTTCTTCCGAGAGGGTATACTTGAAGGTCGGCATGGTCGGCACGGCAAAGTCGTCATCACCGATTTCATCTCCGCCTTCCTCACTCGTGTCCTTCATGTCGCGTGAAATCGTATTGAAGATATCTATGTCTTTAAACGTGCTCATCTCTGACTTGTTCGTGAGATCTTTGGGCTTCGGATCGGGCATCGAGGACCAATTGAATCCTTCGTTCTGCTTTCCACTCTCACCGTGACAATGCGAGCAGTAATGGCCATAGAGTTCATGCCCCTTCCCGCCCTGCTCACTGGTACAGCCTGCCACGACAATCAAGGCACCGACCCAAACCACTGCTCCGACCAATCCCATTGCGTATAGCCGAGCCGCCTTCATGCTGATTGCCCTTTCTTTAGCTTGCGGATCAGAACGAACTGAAATCCGAGAGCCAGGCCCACGGCAATGGCCGCATAGTAATAACCGGTATAATCCGGTGGCGCCTCTGCGCGGAAATACCACCAGGATGAGACAGCCTTTTGAGACCCCTTCTCCTTCAGCTCGCCGCTGCTTGGATCTTTCTTGCCGTCCCAGGCGGCAAAGCCGATATTGATGAAGCCAGCTGTTGTAATCAGTGTATCTTCTTCAGGATGCCCGGTGTCGAGGGGGCGCGTAAAAACAACTTTCCATCTGCCGTTGGCGTAGGCGCCTTTGGCTTTGACATCCTGGTGCTCCTGAATTTTTAGCGTGCCGAAACCCTTGGCGTTCATGTCGACGCCTTTGCCGTCTTTGTTCTTCCAATACCAAATATTGACCGGACCGCCTTCGACCTGCGCCATCGGCTGGCCATGCGCAAAGTGAGCCTTCTTATCTCCCACCATGAACTGAATCGCGGCTGCGTCGTCCGGGTCTTCCGTCGGATCGGCGTACTCCAAAAGAATCGCCACGTTCGTCCCATCGTGCAAACCACGCACGATCATATCTTTAACCGTCGCTTCCAAATTTCTAGTCGGCCAATGGACTTGAGGCGACATGGGGAAGGTCGCCGGGGGCGCGCTGCTCCACAGGGCCGCAGTCGGATCATCTGCAGGCAAGGCACCCTTCACCAGCGGAGCGCTGACCGCCGAGCTTGCCACAGTTGGTTCGCCGGTCGGAGCAGGGGCTGCGACCTTTTCCTCAGCTGCAGCCAGCTGTACGATCAGGAACCCCATGGCAAGACACACACCGCCGACCATATTCGGCACGATTCGACTGAGTCCGCGTATCATAAGTTCCGTCCTCTCTCTCCTCACTTCACCAGAGCGTAAGGCTATGCGCCTTCCACGCACGCACTTCTTCACCAGCCCAAACACCCTCACACTTCCACAATCATCTTCCTTATTCCCATCAAGGGCCGGATGGGTTTGTCTCCAACTGCGCGCGATATCCCAATTCCCACTTTATTTTCCAGGGTGGCCTGGTTGATCCTCAATTGCGCGCGTCGAACGAGCACATTCTTATCGTGCGTGTTCCGCGAGCAGGAGGACGACCAGGCTACCCCACTATTCCCAGGTTCGAGGTGATTGATGCGCGCCATCATACTCACCCATGATGATTTTCCAGATCCATTCGTCGGGAAGTTCGAGTTCCCAGCGAGGCATCGCAGACTTCCAAGGCATCCCCTCGATCGGAAGGCCGACGCCGCCCTTCTTAATCCGCCAGAAGAGATAACTTTCCTGGAGCATCGCGATTGTCGTGGGATCGGCAAAGTTAGCAGGGGGAGGATTGAAGCCCCTCGCTGCTGAGCCCTTGCCGTCGAAGTTTCCTCCGTGGCAGGGGGAACAGAACGCCGCATAAAATCCCTTCCCCTGCTGGATCGTTTCAGGTGTCTTTGGAACTGGATTCGACAAGCCGGCATATTCACCTGGCGGAGCCGGATGAATGGTCCTGTTTTCGCCAGGAGGCGCATCACTGACCGCCGTACTGTTAAAGGTTTGCCAACCGACCAGCAAAGGGAAGAGAATCAGTACGAGGTACCGTAATGCTTGCAGCCCACCGATTTTCTCTCCCGTCAAGAAACGTTGGATCGGTCCCCAAAACTCCTCTTTAGATTCCGCGCTCACTGTAGCAAGAATGAGAAACCCCGACGTCGTCAGCAATAGATACAGAAAGATCAGACTGGCCGGCAGTGGCGCCGATCCAGGGATATTGGGCAACACAAATTTCAAAATCAAATAGGTGATGACATTCAACAGGATCAGCTTGATCAACGGCCCCATACGTTCCTCCTCAGTGCGCTTGCGCTACGGCCATCGGACCGGACTGAGCTGCCTTCACCGGAGCGGCAGGCGCCTGTCCCGGCACATCCAGTTCAGATGGATTGATAGAAATCGGTTCGCCGCTCATCTGCTGCAGGAATGCGATGACCGAGAGAATCTCGTTCCTGGACAGCCCGATCGGATTCTTATTGATGGCGGGCATCTCGGCAGGATACATCTTCGGCAGGCCTTCATGGCGATAGTCCTGATAAATGTAGGCCTGCGGCTGCGTCAGACTTTCATAGAGAAACTCACGGGACAATTTGGCTCCGATCCCCTTCAAGTCCGGGCAGCGAGCCGACTCGCTGGGACCGATCGTGTGGCACAATGCACACTGGCCCTTACTGAAGAAAATCTTCTGCCCGATCGCCGCCAGGTCCGTCGGCGTTTTGACCGTGGCAATATCGAATTTTTCCTCAACCGGCGGCAACGACGCCATTTGTGGCACCGCCAACGCCGTCAGCATGAAGAGACCGAGCACGATTGCGAGGAATCCGATGACCCGCGGGAACACGGACTTAATAAAGAGAAGGATGAGGATCCCGCACCCTACCACTGAGAGACAAATCAATTGCAGTCTGGCTACTTCACTCATAATCACCCTTCGGGTAGTTAGAAGTTCTGAGTGCTGAGTGCTGAGTTACACTCAAAACTCATAACTTAAAATTCAGAACTTGCGCGCTTCCGGCTTATCGAGCGCACTCGATGCGCCTGCCATCGCCGGCATACCGTGGGGCAATTCCCCTTTACTCGGCGATGTCGTGGCTACCTTTGCCTTATCGCCCATCGTGGCCACCCAGAAAATAAACGCGACAATCATACAGAAAAAGAACGTGCACAAGGCCATGATCCCGGATGCATACCCGAGTGCCGGTGAAAATGCATATTGCGACGTATCGCGAACTACGCCATAGACATGCCAATGAACGCGGGAGGACGACCGTGCGTATCCCATCAGCGTCATGAGGAGAATGACCATGACCGCGTTGAGGACCAGGGAGTAGCCGGCACGGGGAGGCATCTTGCCCCAGACCATTTCCGTCGTGGTCTTGGCGCTCTTGAGCAGCAAGGCCGTCAGAGGGGTAATGGTCAACATGACGCCGATCACGATCAACACTTGCGATGTCGAGAAATAATTGATGCGAATGATCGCTGGGACGAAATACCCCCATACGCCAAGGATGATGACTGCGATGCCCGCAAGGACAAGGATGGCACCCATGATCGCTTTGGCAACCTTCGCCCAGCCGGCTGTATCCTGCTTGCCTGCCCGCCAATACATGATGAAGCTCATGAACGTCACAAGAATCATCAAGTTGGATACGGTCATTTTTGCCGACATGACACCGAGGACTCCCAGAAGCGGATGGTGGCTCCCTCCCATCTTTGCCGCTTCTTCCAAGCTCGCCACGAGCGAATGGGGGGTCATCCAGACAGCCAGGCACAGTAGGAGCACCACCAACATCGCTAACATCGGCCTCCGGTACTTCAACGCAGATCCGGGGATGCGATACGTGATCCCCAGCCAGAAATAATAGTTCGACCCGAGAAAGAGCACCCCGATGAGCATGGCTTGCAAGATGAAGAGCCATGACAGGAAGCCTCCCATCAGCGTGATGCCCATCTGCTGGTTGTACTGGTAAATTTCACGCATGAGCCAGTAGCCGGCAAAGGGGAGCGCCAATAGGCCGAATACCCCGATGAAATTTCCGACATAGCCCATCCAGTCGTAGTGGTCGCGCTCTTCTGGAGTTTTGGCAGACAGATAGCGAATCCCGGCGTAGGCGCCGCAGATATAACCGCCCAGCACCACGTTGGCAATGATCCGGTGAATGTTGACCGGCCACCAGGTCGGATTCCATGTCGCGGCCCAGGCGCGTGCCAGATCCGTCCCCTCGGCAATGACAACGGGACTGGATTGGAACGTGGCCCAGGAGTTCGGTATGATCATGATAAAAAACGCAAAGAAGTTGAGCATGAAACCGAGAAAAATATGAAAGGTCTTCTTGCCGCCGTACTGCATTGCATCCCAGCCATACCAGTAGAGGTACAGCGTCGCGGTCTCGACCAGAAACAGGATGCAATAGACAATAAACGACGGGAAGAAAATATCGGTCAGATAGTTCATCAGCTTGGGATAAAACGCGATCAGCAGGAACAATAAGATGCCGCCGAAGAGCGCGGTTGTGGAATACGCGGATGTCAGGAGCTTGGTGAATTCCTTGGCGAGTTTGTCGTAGCGCTTTTCGCCACCCCTCCAAGCCACGACTTCGCAGACCCAAGCAAACATCGGCACACCCAGTACAAATCCCGCGAGCAGCAAATGGAGCTGCGCGATAACCCAGATGACGTTGCGGCTGCCGACGTAGGGAATATCGCGATACTCAGTCGGGGCTGCCGGTGCAACGTCTGCTCCAAACACCAGTGCGGGAAGACCGAGGAGACCCGCCGCTATAACGAGACCCAAGAGTGCCCCCCCGTGCTCACTGCTGCTACGGAGAAGCCTCTGAATCCATCCACCCTGATCTTGTTGCATTGCCCTCACCTCATCATCTCCCCTGTTACTGGTTCATGGCGGCAGGGGGAACCGGCTCTGTTATGTCCGACTCCTCCACGACTTCTACTTTGCCTGCCTTGCCTTTTTTCTTACTCTGCTCTTTCCCCAGTTTGGTTTTCGCCCGCTGTTCTACCAGCAACTCGACCTGCTCCGCAAGATGGGCGATCATTTTTTCGTTTTTATGTAGGGTCTCAAGAGGTTTGAATGGAGGTTCGAGCGCGACTTCTTCCTTTTTGCAACAATCATGCGGGTGGGGGGTAAACACCGGAAGAGAAAACCCAAACAGAAGGGACAACACCACGGCAGCACCCGACAGTCCTGCCAACATCCATGTCTGATCCACCGGCACCCGCATCAGATCCCACCGGGTGATCAGCCCCTGATAATTCTCTGGCGCATGACCGGCCGACTCCATCGAGCCACGGATCACACGTCCCAGGATCGAGACACCAATCACGAACAACAACAACAGAGTCCCCGTAGCCACAGTGCTCCAGAGGGTCAACTTAATACTGATCCCCTCCGCCACAGGAACTCCTTTCAAATAATCCGCCTCAAGAATCGACTGGGCAGCAGAGATCGAGGTTGCCGTGATCGCACTCTGAGCCACCCAGAGGATCGGGATATACATGGCGCCGACTAAGGCACATTTCCACCAGAGGCTCAATCCTAACCCGCTGGGAGGTTCACGCCGCAACCGTTCGAGAGAAAATGTTCCTCCCGCGATCCCCAGCGCCCAGATGTCGATGGGAATGGCCAGCAAGAACAGTAATGGAATGCCAAGACCTTCACCGATGTGGGAATCCAATCCCAATGTAATTATCGGAAGCGCGAACACCGTGACTGGACTCGCCAGGAGCATCAAGAAGGCAAGTCCGATCCTATTTTCAAACTGTATGATCCCAAAAGCCAGGAACAACACGGCGAACGCGAGCTTGAACGGCAAGCCGGTCCAGAAGGCAGGCCAGAGAATCCCGAACCCGAGTTTTGTGGGAGAAATGCGATCGTTCATGCCGGCACCCGGCACCCTGGGAAATACCCACCCTTGTCGTTCGTGAAAAGCAACGCGTCAAAGGCGAGATGCGTCTCTTGAGCAGGCGAGGCCGATAGTTTACGGCTTGGACACGATCCGGCAATCTCCGTGTTGCGCCTCACGTTTCACCTTTCACGTCTTACGATCTCTGCAGGCTGACGGGCTTCTTCAGCCTCCTGCTAGTCCAAAAAATCTCGATTGATAATGGCCGACACCGTGAACAGCACGATCGACGCCGTAAGCACTACCCATCCGATCAGGGCAAGAGGACGCTTGAAAATGTTTCGCTCCGAGTCACGGTCGAAAAATGGCAACAATATCAGCATAATCCCGAGAGCGCCGGGCAACCCTATCGAACCAAAGAACTGTCCGAGCTCACCGGAAAACATCTTCAGTCGCAAGTGCTGAAATATGAACAAAAAGTACCATTCCGGTTCCGGGTGATAATCACCCGGGTCAGGTGTCGCCTCATCCAACAAGACAACTGGCTCCCAGAAGGCCAGTGCGCTGATGCAGGCAAAGACTACTGCCATCCCGACTACATCCTTCCAGATCTGCCGCGGAAAAAAATAGTCGGTCTTCGCCTTCAGCTCCGTCGGTGTACCACGGAATGGACCAGCTGGGCCTGCACACCGGAAAAGGAAAAGATGCAATCCGGCCAATGCGATCAGAGCTGCGGGGAGCACCATGACATGAATAACGAAGAACCGGCTCAAGGTCATCTGTCCTGGAGTCGCGCCACCCTTAAGAAAGCGCGCTAAAAAATCGCCCAGTACCGGCATCTTATCCACAATCTCGACGCCGACCGTAGTGGCCCAATAGGCTCGCTGATCCCACGGAAGCAAATAGCCGGTAAAACCGAATCCCATAACAAGAGCAAACAACAGCAACCCCACCAGCCAGATGAGTTCACGAGGTTTCTTATACGCACCCCATAAAAAGACTTGGGACATATGCGCAAACACGCAGAGGACCATAGCTGAGGAGCCCCAGAAATGGTAACTCAAGAGAAACCAGCCGTAATCGACGTCATGAAGAATGTATTGGGTGCTGGCGTAAGCGTGATCGGCTGTCGGCACGTAGTAAAACATCAGCAGCACGCCGGTGACCGCCTGCATGCCGAAGATGAACAAGAGAATTGACCCAAACACATACGCCCACCGAGAGCCACCGGGCACGGCCTCATTGAGCATCTTGGCGGCAAGCAGCTTCAGCCCGACTCGTTCGTCGACAAAGGTGAAGACCTTTTCTGCAACCGTAGGCTGTGCGCCAGAGGAAGGAGTGTCGCTCATCTAGACGATCCGCGTTTGAGACTTCGTCCCGGCTTTGAATTCCATATCGATGATCTGCACCTCGCCGCTTGCGGACACTTGAATCGGCAGTAAGTCGAGAGGACGCGGGGCGGGGCCATCCAGCACCTTGCCGGATGCATCGTAGATACTCAAGTGGCAGGGACAGAGAAAGACCTGTCCAAGCACCTTGTGTTTTCGCCATTTAAATGCGCAGCCAAGGTGGGGGCATTTACCGGAAAATGCGAGGAAGGGTATGTCCTTCTTATTCGTCCAAACAGGTCTCCCTGCCGCATCCCGGAATTCCATATCTTTCCCCTGATACACTTTCTCCAGCACCGAGGACGTTGCCTTGACGAGCCATACATTTTTCTCGATTTCCGCTTCAGGCAGATACGCTTCTTTGACTTTGCGCTTGTACTGGAACTGGACCCCGACATCGTCGGCCTTCACCTTCCCAATGTTGCCGATCTTCAGCCATCTGTTATCGAGCGACGCATACATCGGCTTCATCAAAAACTTCAGCACGGGGAACACCAACGGCAATCCGATAAACAATCCCGTGGCGTAGGTCAGCTTCGTAAAAAATGCCCGCCGCTTGACATTCCGCTCCAGCTCTGGAAACGGAACCAGAACTTCGCCCGGGTTCACATGAACGTGTCTTTCAAGGCCAGGGATTTCCACCTCATGCAGCGTGACATAGTCCTCACGCGTAAAGGGCGGCATGCACAGGATTTCTGACGAGGACGACCGCAGTTGCACCACATCGTCCGTGACAGTGAGCACGGCGCTCATCGGGACTTGCCGTTCCCCCTCGCCGTTCATCGACACGACGAGGTGGCTGACCTCAAAGGACAGCGGGTCCATGATGACCTTGGACACCTCTCCGACTTCTCGGTCCGCGCAGCGGACTTTCGACTTCAGTTGAGGCTGCATGCTAGAGCTTCTTTATCGGTTTTGGCGTATTCACGGAGGTATTCTTGAATGTACTCAACCAGGTGGCCAGTGCCATGGCATCACTATCCTCCATGACATCCTTAAACTTGTCCGGCATCTTGCCCTTCTCCCACTCCTTTTCGAATCCTTCCGCCATATAGCTCTTGGGATTGAAAATCTTCTGCTTAATCTCGTCGGCCGTGAGGTAGGAGCCGATGTTGTCCAACTCCGGACCGCGCTTCTTCCCACCTTCCCCCTTCAGCTTGTGGCAGTTATAGCATTCGTGCAGTTGCCATTGCTCCTCACCTATCTTCATAAAGTCTCCAGTTGGCGCCTTGGCCACAACCGGAGGAGCGCCGCCGACCGGCATCTGCTTTGCCACCGGCTGATCTGCGCCCAGCGTCCTGAGCCGTACCTCTAGGGCCTTGACTTGCTCATCCAGCGCCTTCGTTCTCGCGATCAACTCCTCAGCCTTTCCTTGTTCAGTGGCAGCGCGTTTGGGCGCCAATAGCTTGGCGATCTTCCCTTTTTCATCCTCAGGATCGAACTGAGGCCACATCGAAGCGCCGGCCACGAACACCGTGCACAGCACGACGTAGAACACCACAATGGCAATCGTGGAATTCACTGCGCCCATGGTCCTGACTGACGGGGCGTCCAGCAACATGAAAACGGCAGTCCCAAACATCGCGTGACCGAAGAACACGACCTGGAAGACGAATGGAAACTCCTGCCACCTCGAGAGGAGGAACAGCGCGCCACCCACCACCAAACCGATGACCAGCTTCTTAATGATGCTTCCCATGCAAACTCTTATTCGTTCGCAGACATTCTGCCCCGCGATTACTTGGCCCTGGCAGGAACAGGACTACCTTCAGGGATGTGCCCCTTCGATTCTGAAGGCCGAAGGCTCACAATCACGGCAAAGCTCACCACGGTGAAAAACATGACGGTAATCCCCGTAATCCACCAGGCCGAATACGAGAGCGTCGGTGTAAACGACTCGGCAGAAAAGTCGGGTATCAAATTGTATGTATGGAAGTACTTCCGCACCAGCGAGCGGACGGCGCCCATCAAACCCATTGTCCAGATGGAGACGAAGGCGAGGAAGATCAGTACGAACTGGGAGGTGAAATCGATTTTTCCCCAGAGGATGGTGCCCCGCTTGATGGCCCGATTATACAAGAAATAGTTCACAACCGTGACAAACACCAACGTAAACATCGCGGAAAGCTTGGCCGGCATCGTCCCCAGGAAGTTCCAGGCCTCCGGCAGCTCTACCTCAGCCGCCATCTTGGCGCCGGTGGCGGCGAATCCGTGGGGAGTCAGCCAGATGGCATCGCCCACGAGGACCATTAAGAAACCGATTTTAATCACAGTCCGCGCAGACACCGTAAACGGAATGAATCGGCCCAGGAACGGCGAGAGAGCCAACGGCAGGAGGAACGCCAGCGACATCGGATCGGGAATCCAGTAGTAGTTCATCACCACCATCATCACAAAGGGGAAGGCGACCATCACGACGGGAGCCAGGATCGTGATTCGGACCTTTTCAACCCCCTCAATGCGTTTCAGGCTGAGCCAGACGTAATAGTTAATGGCCAAGAACATGAGTCCGATCATCGCGCCCTGCATTTCGAAAAACATCGAAAGCTGGTCAGCCATCATGTATGGGCAGAACGAAAAATCGTAATCGCACATCTCGTAGGCCAACAGTAATCCCGTGAACGGCTGAAACAACGTCGCGCCTACAGCGATCAGATTGCCGGAAAAACCCATCCAATCGTAGTACGCCCGTTCTTCTTGACTTTTTGCGCCCATATACATATAGGCGCCGATCAGGCCCGTCACAAACCCTCCGAAGGCCACATTCCCGTCGATCCGGTGAAGATTTAGCGGCATCCAGGTTTGGTTGGCAATCTTGTCCCACAACGTTGCAGTTGCAAGGAGGTCTTGAGGTGAGAGCCCTTCAGCCTTCACTGGAGTATTCATGAACGACGTCGGGCCGTCGATCACAAATAGCAAGGTCATGCCGATCAGATTCAAGAGCACGCCGAGGGCAATATGCCGTCCTTTTTTTTCACCCTTCCACGCATCCCACATATAGAAATACGTGTACAACACGATGGCTCCGCTGATGAACAAGAACGGATAGAACACCGCGAACACGAGATAAAATTGATTAATAAACCACGTGGTAAACTGTGGGTAGGCTGCGAGGAGGACGAAAATAAACAGGCCACCGGTGAGGGCCGTCATGCTAAAAAGGATGACGGTCACCTTCGTGACTTCTTTGGCTAAACGATCATACCGAAGGTCTTGCTTCCGATACCCCAACCATTCTGAAATGACGATAAAGATCGGGGCCCCGAGAACGAACGCTCCAAACAGCGTGTGAAGTTGAGCAACAATCCAAACGGCGGTCCGATTTCCTGTATAAGAAAAATCCACTGGGGGCGTGTCAGAAGTTTGGGCATAGGCCACCCCCCCGAACAACGCCAGAAATGCACAGACCGCGACCAGACTGCGCTGCCACGTTTTCATCATATTTCGACGCCTCTCTTCGCTAGGAGGCTGTCCGACATTGAATTATCTGCATCATACGTTTTCTGCATTAGATCCAGATTAGAGTCAGCGCACCGATAGACGGCGCGATGGTGTCCTTTTTTCCTGTTCCATGGTATCCGCACTCCTCACTTCGCTCATTCCTCAGTAGCCAGAGGCCAAGGGTACCAGGAAGTTGTGGGTCGAGGGATTGGCGTCAATTCACCGTGGACCGTGCGATGACTTTGTGAGAAGAACTGGCGGAGGCAATGGGCAGATCGGGTCATGATCGTGGTCAAAAACCATTCGTTCAAGCATCGCATGGCAAGCTAAACCATCATGACGCACACATGACAATTGACCGCCAAGAAACTCAGTGCGGAGAAAAATTCTCTGGATTGCTACCGCACAGAACCTTGAACTACGCCCTTCTACTTTCCCGCCGGCTCCGGAGCAGCCGAGACGCTCGCAGCATCGATCCAAGACTTCTTTTCGGCATCCCATCTCTTCCCGGGCATCCCGAAGCTTGCCGTAAATAATACCAGTTTCCAGACATCTTCGTCTGACAGTTTGCTCTTCCACCCCTTCATCTTCGTATTGGGAACCCCGTCAGCAATCCGCCAAGCCCATACAGAATCGGAGTAGAGCTTCATCCGTTCGCCGACTCGGAAGTCACGGGCTCCAGCCTTTGTTGGCTTGCCGTCCCTGCCATGACAACTGCCACAATTCACATCAGGATTTGTTTGGCCAATGTACAGCTTCCGTCCCTCTTCCATCTTGGCCGGATCAGCCCACCAACCAGCCGGCATATGTTTATCGGCCCATTCGGCTGGAGCTTGAGGCGGTGCAACGATCGGCCCCTCCCCCCCTTCTCCTCCGCATGCCACCATGAAAAGCCCCATCCCCAGCACCATCCCCAACTGCAAAGCCTTCGTCTGCTTCATAATCTTGAGCATACCTTTCAATTCTCGCCCTCTCAACAATTTTTCACTCCCACGGTAATCCACCCTAATTGGCACAGACTTCTCCTATGCCGCCGATACCTTCCTGCGATAGTCCTGATCGTTTAGTAGACCTGCCATCAGCTCTCTCTTTTCCGGCTGTTTTGCCACAAAACTTAACGAACACCTCGGATTCAGAAAAAAACGCTGTGCCGGGGGCGATCGTCACCCTGTCAAGCGTTGGTGCATGCCAACACTGTGAGGCCGCGCACAATCCCCCGCCATGTTGAGTAACCAGTCCGCCGAGGTGCGCATCCGCCCCACGAACCGCCTCTGTTATTGCTTGCGCTTACCCTGCGATCGTCCTCGTTTTTGTTCCTGTTTTTGCGATGAACGAATCAGTCTGAGCCCAACGAACCCACCGACGGTCGCCGCCACAGCCCCCAATCCCAGGTAGACCCACATCGGAACACTGTTCCGATCCTGTATACAACCGGTTCCGAAATTGACCTGAATGATTCGTTCTGCTTCAAGATCTTTCGGATCAAACGAGACTTTCTGGTGTTGCTGCTGCCCATTGGCTTCAATCAGCAGCGGATCGCCAAGATTATCGTTGTGAAGATGAAATGCCGCCTTGTAGTGCCCATCTCTATCGGTCTTGACGATTTGCCCATTAGAAACCTTTGTATCCTTAACAAGCACATCTATGTCAGGGCTGCCTTTTCCATCTGCCCCGCAGACAAACCCTTCGACCGTAAACCGATGGTCCGCTTCATGTGTTGCTAAAACAATAGATGGGAAACTGCCCAACATGACGGTAATGGCAATGATCCATCCCTGCCATCGCGACTGACTCTGCACAATCTGTCTCCGCCTCACGTGCCCAGAGCCGAGCCTTTTCCCTCCACTAAATGCCTCTCTCGCCTCACACAACAGAACGTAATGAACGCTAATACACCATACTGACCTTAAGGTTGCGATTTTTAACATAGGCCCTACCTGTTGTCAACGAAATGAGGGCAAACAAGACGGGAAGACAAGCCCATTTTCAAGCACTTGGAGAAGTCATTCTCGATGAAATTGCGTAGATGTAAAGAGATTATGATCGGCAGGCGGAGCGCTTACAGAATCCCTCGGGTTCTTGCCTCAGCTGCGACCCGCTCCACTTCGATTTGCCGCTCTGAATCCTTCTTGGAGACCCAAGTCTCCCAGGATTTTCCCGTGGCCGTATCCGCACCAGTGAACGCAATCGTGGCAATCTGGTCATAGCGAATGCGCCGCGTCTCAGCGCTATCGGAAGGGAAGACTTCCAGGTAAGAATCGGGACCGCTAACCTGGCGATTGAAGAGATACCCACTGATCGACTCGCCGGATTTCAACGACACCGTCACATCGCCACGATAATCGAACGCCAGTTCTACCGCTTCTGCGAGTTCATTGAATGAACCAGGCTGAAATACACGGCCTTCTGGCGACCCGGTTACCCCGGCCGTACTATGGTTCTTGGTGTCGGTCATGACAGAAGCCGGTCACTGGTCATCGGTCAATAGTGAAACCATTACTATGAATTTTTGCTGTTGCGACTGACCAATGACTATTGACTGATGACCTATTTATCGCGAGGTCGGGAGCATCGTCAACTTAACGGTTCGGCCAAAGCCGGACAGGGTGCCGAACGTATCCTCGACAGCAGAGGGCTCATAGCCACAATGGACCATGCAATCGGCGCATTTCTCATTCCGTCCCGTTCCATAATGATCCCACTCCGTGCTCTCCATCAGTTCACGAAACGTCTTCGCATAGCCTTCTTGGAGTAAATAGCAGGGCTTCTGCCACCCGAACACGTTATAGGTCGGATTCCCCCAAGGCGTACATTCATACTCCCGCCGCCCCATCAAGAAATCTAAGAACAGCGGCGACTGATTGAACTGCCACGCCTTCTTCGGACTTCCCAAAATACGGGAAAATAATTCCCTCGTGCGCTCTCGCTTCAGAAAATGCTGCTGGTCTGGCGCCTTTTGATAGCTGTACCCAGGCGATATCATCATGCCCTCGACGCCAAGATCCATCATCGCATCGAAGAATTTCCGCACACGCTCAGGATTGGCGTCATCGAAGAGGGTCGTATTGGTCGTGACTCGATGTCCCCGCTTCAACGCCGCCTTGATCGCCTTCACCGCCACGTCATAGACACCGTCTCGGCAGACCGCCAAATCGTGCTCGTCTTTCAGGCCGTCCATATGGACGCTGAACGTCAGAAACTTCGAGGGCTGGTACTCGTCGAGCTTTCGCTCCATCAAAATCGCATTGGTACAGAGATAGATATACCGCTCCTGCGCAACCAACCCACGGACAATCGCGGGCATCTCGGGATGGATCATCGGTTCGCCACCGGGAATGCTGACGATCGGCGCGCCACACTCCTCTGCCGCAGCCAAGCACTGCTCGACCGTGAGGCGCTTATCCAGTACATGATCCGGGTATTGAATCTTTCCGCAGCCGGCGCAGGCCAAATTGCAGCGGAAGAGGGGCTCTAACATCAGCACGAGCGGATACCTCTTTACCCCACTCAACTTCTGGGAAAGCACGTACTTTGTAACAGTCGCCATCTGGGAAATCGGAACGCCCATTCCTCTCTCCTTCTTATCAATCTGTATTGGTAACAGCAGTAGTCCGGCCACCGAACTAGCAGGTTGTAATCGTTGTGAATTCTAGCACCCAGTCCCACCGCCCGTCAATTTTCTCCGCGCATTAGCCCTGCCATATTACCTTCAACGAACTCAATTGCCATACATCATTTGGCCTTGAAGGGTAGGGACAGGGGCAAGACGGCATGAGATTTATCGAGAGCGTTGAACAGCCCAGCGCTCATATGCATGGGGTTGCACAAGTTCTGTTTGGAGGCGCCGAGCGGGGTCGAACCGCTGTCTTCCATCATGAGTGTAACTGTGAACCACAACGCGCCTATATACTTTACAGGCTCGTATGATTCGTATGATCTGTACAGAAAGCCATGGCCTATGAAACCGATTCGGATCACCTTCGAAGCTCTACCGGCACAGACACGCATCCTGCTTGCCTCATAAGACACGAGCCTTGTTAAATCCGGGCCACCTCAAACTGACCCCGTCTTTTCCGTCCCCTGAGCAGAGTCTTCTCGGAGCGGTATCACGCTTCGACCAATACAGCTCGCCGTACTCTTGGCACGCCGACCTTGCGCGCCTGCCACAGATCATAGGCGGCCTGCTGTGCCACCCACACATCGGCACGGCCTCCATTTTTCACACCAAGCCATTCTTCTAATCGCAGGGCCATTTCCGGAGAGATCGCCGCGCGGCCATTCAAGACACGCGACAATGCGGCACGGGTCACACCCAGTTGCGCCGCAGCTTGCGTCACGTTCAAGCCTAGGGCAGGCAAAATATCCTCTCTCAAAGTTTCACCTGGATGCGGCGGGTTATGCATTCGGCTCATGGGGTACCTCTCCTAGTGATAATCTTGGTGATCGGCACGGATGGCATCCTCGCCATCGAAGCCAAAGGTCAGTCGCCAATTCCCGCTCACTGATACCGCATACCGACCTGCAAGATTGCCAGCCAAGGCATGCAGCTTCCATCCCGGCACGTTCATATCCGCCGCCGTTTTGGCCAGGTCAAGCCGAGCTAGTTGCCGTCTGAGCCGAACCGCATGGTGTGGCTGGATGCCTACCTTAGAGCCAGTTTCAAAAAAAGTCTGCAGTCCCTTGTGCCGGAACGTCTTAATCATACCACGAAACTGTATAGTGTAGCGTTTCACATGTCAATGAAACTCATGGGGTCATTGCTTGCTGTGCCCCCCTGCCGACCATTGCCGACCTTGCCCCAGCCTACATGACTCATGACCACTTCTGTTGCAATCGCCGATCCGTTTCTACGACGGGCCTTCGGCCCGCGGGCTCGCCCCTCTGACCCTCACCATACTGTTGGGGAGACTGGCACCCTTCTGCCTTGTGCTGTCCCCGTCCGGACAGGGGCAGACACCACGCGAGGACGCGGGGAAGGGTGTCAGTCCCTCGGGCTCAGCGATTTCGTCCCTCGACTGGGCTCGGGACCCTGAGCAAGTCGAAAGGCCACGAACCGTCATGAATAATGTGGGCTAGGAGCGGAGCCCCACCGAGACGCGGGCCGGAAGGCCTTCCGCCAACGTAAGAAGACCGTTATTCGGTTTGTTTAGTTTGCCTTGTTTACTTGGTTGAACCAGACCAACTCAATAAACCAAACAAACCAGATAGACCAGATGAACCAGACAAACCACGCACCAAGTGCGATGTGGAGGCGCCGAGCGGGGTCGAACCGCTGCATCGCAGTTTTGCAGACTGCTCCCTTAACCACTTGGGTACGGCGCCCTGGGCACGCATTATAGCGGGCCTTACTCCGATATCTCAACGCACACTTTGCCAGGATGCTGAAAAAGTCCGCCAGCTTCGTTCTCGCTTCGCTCAGAGGCTCAACGTACCGCAGCGTACGCCTCGCCTCTTTGCTTGCTACGGCCTTGCTGGACAGCCTTTTTGAGCATCCCGCGATGTGCTGCTGTTACCCCAAACGTGCAGACCTGTGAAGTTCTGGCGTACTTATATGGTTTTCACGCAACCTGTGAGCAGGGGATTATGACGAGAGGGAGGCAGATGCGTGATCAGCGGTTAGGCAGCACAGGAATTTCTTTTCCAAGTGTCGACGGTTCATCTGACTGCGGAAGCATCGATTCCCATCCTTCGTTCGAAGAAGCGATGGCCTCTCCATTCCCTTCAGCATCTTTTTCTTTGGCCATCAGTTCGACCTCGTAAATGAGGGTATCCATCAATTCTTCGATCGGCACCTTTCTGACGAGCTTACCCTTCTTGAACAGAATGCCCTTGCCCTCGCCGCCGGCGATGCCGATATCCGCTTCCTTGCCTTCGCCGATCCCGTTTACGACACAGCCGAGGACCGACACGTTGAGCGGAGTCTTGATATGGCCCAGCTTCTTTTCCAATTCGTTGGCCAGCTTCACCACATCGATTTCCACGCGGCCACAGGTGGGGCAGGCAATGACATTGATCCCTCGATGGCGCAGTTCAAGCGACTTCAAGATCTCGAACCCCACCTTCACTTCTTCGACCGGATCTGCTGCAAGCGATACGCGCAAGGTGTCCCCGATGCCCTGCGAAAGCAAATACCCCAAGCCCATGGTGGACTTGACGGCGCCCGTCATCGCCGTTCCGGCCTCGGTAATCCCGATGTGCAACGGATAGTCGGACTGGTGTGCAAACAACCAATAGGCATCGATCGCATGGTGCACATCCGACGCTTTCAGCGACACCTTCATGTTCGTGAATCCCACATCTTCTAACGCGTGGACGGCATTGAGGGCCGATTCGGCCAAGGCTTCCGGGGATGGCCAACCGTATTTATCCAGTAGAGGCCGCTCGAGCGACCCGCCATTCACACCGATACGCAGAGGAATACCTCGTTCATTCACGGCCTTGATGACTTCTTCGACTTTCCACCAAGCTCCGATGTTGCCGGGGTTGATCCTGACACAGTCCACGACCGCCGCCGCTTTCAATGCCAGCCGATGGTCGAAATGAATATCCGCGATCAGCGGCACGGTCATCGCCGCTTTGATCTGAGGCAGCACCGCCGCCGCTTCGTCGTCCGGCACAGCTACGCGGATTACTTCGCACCCTGCGGCCTCCAGCTGGCGAATCTGCTCAACCGTGGCCTTAACATCGCGCGTGTCGGTGGAGCACATCGATTGCACAGACACCGGGGCGTCTCCGCCTATCTTGAGCTTGCCGACTTGAATCTGTCGCGTTTTCCGTCTAGTAATGTGCATGCGATTTTTCTCGCCTCGTCCCTAACCCTTTGCCCCTCACGTCCTCGATCAGCTTCCCTGCTCATCCCCATGAGGCAGATGATCGACCGATGCCGCCAACATGAACTCTTCTCGCGAAGAAGCCGGTGCCTTCCCGATGAGTTCCTTCACGCTCTGATAGATACCTTCCGCCGTCAACCCATATCGTTCACGCAGAAAATCCTGCGGTCCCTGCTCGATGTACCAATCCGGCAGCCCCAAGACCTTCGTCGTCACATGCGTCACCCCACCGTCAGACAGGGCTTCGAGCACGGCTGAGCCGAATCCGCCCATCTTACAGCCTTCTTCAACCGTCACGACATAACGAACACGCTTGGCTACCTCGACGATCAACTCCTGATCCAACGGCTTCACGAAACGCGCGTTCACCACTGCCGTGGAAATGCCCTCTTCCTCAAGTCGTTTTGCCACTGTCATCGCATGGGAGACCGGCACACCGATGGCAACGATCGCGACGTCGCTCCCATCGCGCAACAATTCACCCTTGCCGATTGGTAAAGCCTTCGCCTCCTGATCCATCGTCACGCCCAAGCTCAACCCGCGCGGGTACCGCACCGAGGCAGGCCCATCATACTGGACGCAGGTCTTCAGCATATGTTGCAGCTCGTTCTCATCCTTCGGCGCCATGACGACCATGTTCGGGATGTGGCGCAGATAGGCATAGTCAAATGCGCCATGGTGCGTCGTTCCATCTTCCGCAACCAGCCCTCCGCGATCGATGCAGAACGTGACCGGCAGATTTTGCGTCGCGACATCGTGGACTACCTGGTCATATGCACGCTGCAAAAATGTCGCGTACATCGCCACCACTGGACGGAGCCCCTGCGTCGCCAGCCCAGCCGCAAATGTCACCGCATGTTGTTCGGCAATTCCCACGTCGTAGATCCGGTCCGGAAATTCTTTTTCGAAAATGTTGAGGCCGGTCCCTTCACACATCGCGGCAGTAATCGCGACGATCCGCTTGTCCGCTCGAGCGAGCTTCACCAACGACTCGATGGCAATCTGCGTATAGGACGGCCGCGCTGCTTTCTTCGCTGGCGCCCCCGTTTCCCTCACAAAAGGCGGACAGGCATGGAACCACACCGGATTCTTCATTGCGGGCTCATAGCCCAGCCCTTTTTTTGTGATGACATGGAGCAACACGGGCCCCTTCATCTTCAGCACATTATCCAAGGTCGGCAACAGATGCTCGAAGTTATGCCCGTCGATCGGTCCCGCATATCTGAACCCGAGCTCTTCAAAAAGCAGCCCAGGGAGAATCGCGCCCTTGGCCAACTCTTCGGCCCGGCGAGCCCACTTCTGCATGTCCGATCCGATATGGGGAATCTTCCCCAACAGTTGCCCGGTCTCCTCCCGCATCTTGGCATAAAACTCACCGGTGAAGGTTCGATTCAAATAGGAGGAGATGGCTCCGACGTTCTTTGAAATGGACATTTGATTGTCATTCAGAATAACCAGGAAGTCTTTTCCCAACCCCCCAGCATGGTGCAGGCCTTCCAGCGTCATGCCGGCCGTCATGGCGCCATCGCCGACGATACAGACGACCTTATGCCGTTGCTTCAACTGCTCGCGCGCCTCAACCATCCCGTAGGCCGCGGAGACGCCGGTTCCAGCGTGGCCTGCATTGAATGTATCGTGGACACTTTCTTCACGCTTCGTGAATCCGCTCAGCCCCCCATACTGTCGAAGCGTGTGAAACTGTTCCCGCCGCCCGGTGAGGAGTTTGTGCGCATACGCTTGATTGCTCGTATCCCATACAATCTTATCCTTGGGGGTATTAAGCAGATAGTGCAAGGCCACCGTGAGTTCAATCACTCCAAGGTTTGAAGCCAGATGCCCTCCAACATTGGATACCACGCCAATAATTTGCTCCCGGAGCTCCTGACACAAAGCAGGAAATTGCTCCGGTGGCAACCGTTTCAAATCGTCCGGGCCATGAATAGTTTTCAAAATCGACATGGCAAATACTCCTTTGCGTCTATACTTAATATCAACAACCTGGGCTCAGATAAGCAGTGTCGAAGCAGTGCGGGAGCTCGGACGTTTGTCGGGGTGAGTGTCACATGTAAATCCCATATTGTCAAGGGGTTAGCCTGCCTCCATCACAAAACTTTCTTCGTCACTTAAGACTGAATTCGATAGGTCAGTAATGTCGAGAGTGTGAAATCCGCAGCGCTTCCGGTAATGAAGTCGAGATTCTCGACTGCGTAGGCTTGCCACAAGAGGTGTGATGTAAGGCGGTAGCTGAATCCCGCCACTGATTCGGTCACGCCTCTGTCCAGCACTCGCGTACCGACACCATGGAATGGTGTGGAATAATAATCGAACTGAGCCGTGATGGAAAGATTCTCCGACCACAAATACTCTACGGCAAGAATGCCGGATATCGTGGGATGGAGCGCCAATCCTGCGATACGTCCGGTCGGGACCACTCCATTCAGATTCCCGTAGACTACCCACCGGCCGGCAAATCCTTTTTCAGCGGCCAGCCCGAACCCGAAATCCGGACTGCCGCTTCCGAAGAATTGCCCTTCATCACCCGTAGGAAGCTTGATCGCCGTACGAATCGACAAAGCCGGCATGGATGTCGTCTCCAGCAACAGTTGGTATTTACTCATGATCGTGCTGTCGCCCAATCCCACGACTCCCTCCCGCCCACTCGCGATCGTGCGCCCTCCTCGTGAGATGTCGAATACATACCCGGAGCCCAGCGCTTTTCGAGCGGGCGACACGCCGGTTGTCACGCGTTCAACCGCTTCGATAGGCCCATCCATAAATCCCCGCGAGCGATAGAGAACAGGGACCTCCACGGACAGTTCCCACCGCGCCGTCGCTCCGTACCGAAGAAACGCACCGGAGCGCAGCGTTTCAAACTTCATCGTCGTGCCGGCCTGAGGCGACTCGTCACGAAACACGGTGGCGGTTTCTGCAAGCTCCAATCGAACATCCAGCACGCCCTGCTTCAACACGGCAGCCCGATCACCCGGCATGTTGAGAACCAACTGCTGTATGGGATGGAAGTTTCTGACCGGAAATGGGCCGAACCCCTCCGCCCCCACCAACGCAGGCTCGAAGAAAACGGAGAGGAGGAGTGACGCGAGGACGACTCGATACCGCACCGACCATAATGGGGCTTTCACGGCCACCCTTGCTCCCGGACAATCAGGAGTGAAGACTGCAGCCCTGTCACTGCGTATTCGGACAGGCATCCACTCGCGTGACCCCGCCCACTGACGACCATGAGCAGGAAGTGCGAGGCACGTTCCTGAACATTTCCAGACATTTGTAGCTTCCTAAAAGTCATCACATTCGGGGCAGGGAAGCGCAGGCAACGGGTGCGTGGTTCTCCCTCAAAAGGTAGGGAGCCTACTCAGATACCATAGTGGTGATTGAAAAATACAGTAGGGTTGATTCGTAGCGATACCCTGGACTACAGGCTGGAAAGAACGGGCGACGAGTCATGCAGCAAGAACGGCTCGGCGCAGCCCCCTGTTTCAGTGCACCTCACGCGCCCACCCGTCAGTACGGGAAGTCGAGTCCCGCAAAGATCGCACCCCCTTCCCGGCTATAACCATAGTCGACACGCCCCACGACGTTGGGTCGAACAATCCCACGGAATCCTATGCCAGGAGTCATACGGTAATTCGTAAAGGTGACGTCTCTGTAGTCATTGAACACCTGCCCGGTATCCAAGAATGGTGCAATTTCAAAATCCGCGCTGGTCCCCGCTATCTTTGCACGTACCAGATGAATGCGCTCCTCGATGCTGAACGACACGAGATGCTTGTCGATGAAACGATCGACGCCGAATCCGCGCAGGTTGTTTTGCCCACCCAATGAACTTTGCTCAAAAAATGGCACTTGCGTCCCGATCGTCGCCTGGAGATTAACCCGCACGACGAGAATCGCGCGTTTCGATTCACTTGGGAACAGCTTCTTCACATCGATCTCGTACCGTGAATAGACGGGGTGATCGCTGTTTCGGATATTCTGGTTCAATTCGGCATAGGCCGTCACGGCCATCCCGTCCGTGGGCGAGACCAGATTGTTTCGCGTATCGTAATAGAACGTGGCGCGGTGTCCGAGGATGAGTGTCTCTCCCTGAACACCGTCAATGGCGGGGAACTGTTCGCCCGTAAACGGAAGATCCGTTGCGCCCCGCTGCAGACTCACTTGACGAAATCGTTGACCAACGGCAATCTGGGTGACTTCGTTCGCGTGGATCCCGAATCGCCAGTTCATCCGGGCTTCACGTCCGGTGTAATTCGTTTGATCTGATTCTGATGTCGCTTGCCCTAAGCCAAAAAACCGAGGCGTGGCATTCTTGAAATACGACGCGCCAAAGCTCAACGAGTAGCGCCCATGACTGAATGCCGGATCGGTGTAACTGAAGGACAATCTGCGTTCGATCCGCTCCGTATAGGATCCGATAAATCGAATTTCGCGCCCCCCGGGATCATACCGAAACAGATTGAGCGAGCCGCGTGTCCCGACGATGGAATTATGCACGACCATCGGGGCGACGATATATTTGAGCTCTCCATCGGGGTCCGTGCTCAGAATCGGGACGATCATCCCAATATCGTTCCCATCGTTTTTACTGGTGGACACGGCAGGAATCGGAATATATTCGACCCCGGCCCCCACATGCTCCGGCAGCGCGATGACAGCCGCCGCAAGAAACACAAGGACAACGGCAATGAGGCCACGCAGGCTGGTCATGAAATTCCTGGAGAGCGTTACTGAGCTTTAATTTTGTTGGATTTCTTGCGAAGCTGGTCTACCAAGTCGGCGTAGGTTGAGGAGCGAAGAATACTCTTGAACTGATCCCTGTAATTACGAACGAGGCTGGTGCCATCGACCACGACATCGTAGACCCGCCAGACCGAGCTTTTGTTGAGCAAGCGATAGTCGAGCGGGATTTCCGTTTTCCCGGTCAGCACTTTCGTTCGCACTTCGGCATAGTCCTTTTCCGTCCGTTCATTGATATATTTCACGCCTTCACCGGTATAGGCCTCGACCTTGTCGGCATACAAATTCACCAGTAACGTTTGGAACAGTCCGACGAACTCTTCCCGTTCCTTCTCCGACAAATTCTTCCAGGGTGCGCCTTCCGAAATACTCAGCGTGCGGAGCGACATTTCTTGATAGTCGAATCGTTCGCCGACCACCTTTTCCAGCAACTTCCGACGCTGTTCGGACTTCCCTGGCTGTTTCAAATCCTTATCCTGTATGATCCTCAGGACTTCGTCGATGGTGCTCTTCATCGCATCAGTGGCTTCTCCCGCTCGAGCATCCTGCACAACGAAACCCCATGAACACAACAACGTCAATCCCAGCACACACAGGAGTTGCGGGAACGTCCCCATCATCGTGCTTCTTCGAATCAACATGGTCGTTTCTTCTCCCTCATTTCTTGAGTGACAACGCCCGGCTTTGACTGTCAGTTCACTTTACCATGAACATACTGACTCACCAGTTCCTCCAAATCGAGGCCCGACTCGGTATCACGTATCGTCCCCCCGGGCTTGAGCCGATCGCCACCCCCTCCCGGAGTCAGGGCCAGGAATTTCTCTCCAATGATGCCCCGCGTCTTGATGGACGCAATGGTGTCCGTATAGAGCTTGATGGAGTTGTTGACCGCCAGTGTGACCTTGGCACGATCTTCAATGAGCGTAATCCCTCGGACCCTGCCGACTTCGACGCCGGCAATCTCGATCGTCGAACCCGGCTTGATCCCTGAGGCGCTATTGAATTGCGCTTCGACTTCATAGACGTCGCCGCTGACCAACTCGAGCTTCCCGAGCTTGACTGACAGATACGCAAGGCACAACAAACCGACCAACACAAATATCCCGACCACCATCTCCAGCTTGGTTTTTTCCATCCTTGGCACTCCCCTCTCAGTCAATGCGCGATCCAGGCAACGCCACAGTTCCACCGACTGAAATGAATTCTTGAATCTCTGGATCGGTGGTCCGCTGAAATTCGGCGGCCGTAGCCATCAATGCAATCTTGCCTTTCCGAAGCATCGCCACATAATCAGAAATCCCAAAGATCTCCGGGATTTCATGGCTGACCATCACTGCTGTAAAGCCGAACCGCCGATGCATCGTGACGATCAAATCGTGAATTGATTTTGCCATCAACGGGTCCAACCCGGTCGTCGGCTCATCAAAGAGGATAATTTCCGGTTCCATCACCAATGCGCGTGCCAATCCAGCCCGTTTTCGCATACCACCGCTCAGTTCAGCAGGAAATTTATGCCCCATCCCCGTCAACCCGACTTCCTTCAACTTCTCCTCGACCCGTCGCCCTACCTCCGGGCCCTTCATACGCAACTTTTCTCGTAGGGGGAATGCCACATTCTCGAAGACCGACAGCGAGTCGAACAGCGCAGCGCCCTGAAAGAGCATCGCGAATTGTTTCCGCACATCGTTTAAGGGCGTGCCCGACAGCCGAGAGATTTCCACATTGCCGACCCACACCTCCCCGCGATCCGGTTGCATGAGTCCGATCATGTGCTTGAGGAGCACACTCTTTCCCGATCCACTACCACCGATGATGGTCGTGAGTTTACCGACCGGGATCGAGAGATCGACGCCTTGCAGTACCGGCTGCCCACCCAACGTCTTTTCAACACCCACCAGCTTGATCATCGAAAACCCGTGATGAGTGATATGTGATGAGTGATGCGTAACAGGAAATAGTTGCACACCCGCCTAAGATTGAAACCATCTTTCCGCCCATCACGCTTCACGCATCACCCGTCACCTCTTCAGAGCAGCAGCGACGTCAAGATATAATCCCCGACGAGAATGAGCACCGACGACAAGACCACCGCCTCCGTCGTTGCGCTCCCCAGCCCCTCGGCACTCTGCCTCGTGTAGAACCCTTTATAGCAACAGATCCAACTGACGATCAGTCCAAAGGTAATCGACTTGAGAATACCGCCGTACACGTCTTTCCATTCCACAGCCGTTTCGACCGAACTCCAATAGGCTCCTTCGCTCACGCCCAACAAGTCCACTCCGACCAGGGAGCCGCCATAGATACCGACGACATCGAAAATGGCGACGAGTAATGGAACCCCGAGCACACCGGCCACCAATTTCGGCGCAATCAGATATTGCCGTGGATTGATCGCCATGGTATCGAGCGCATCGATCTGTTCCGTAATCCGCATGATGCCGATCTCGGCGGTCATGGCTGACCCTGCCCGCGCGGTCACCATCAACGCTGCCAACACCGGCCCCAACTCCCGAATCATGCTCAATGCCACTGCGGAACCCAGCAACCCCTCGGAACCGAATTTCCGCAAACTGTAGTAGCCTTGCAGCGCCAACACCATTCCGGTAAACCCCGCAGTGAGCACGACGACAAAGGTGGATCGATACCCGACAAAGTGAAGCTGTTTCATGATTTGATGGAATCGAAACGGAGGCCGCAACAGCCAGGCAAACGCCGACAGGAGAAACAATACCATGCGGCCCATCTCGTGGACGCGCATGACGGCCCACCGGCCCAGCTGTTCAATCACATTCGTCATCGGTTACCTGGACAATCGAAGAGATTCACCGTCTATCTTCGCATAGCACTGAAACCATTCAGTCAATCGATCCGCTGCCACCCGGCTCTGCTTTCGAAGCCGATTCAGCCCCACGAGGCTGGACGGGTGGCCGATAAGCGTCTGCATACCTTTGATCCAGCCAGTGGGCCTGAGAAACAGATTGAAGTCAAGAGGAAGGTCTTCATCCGCCAGGTCGGACACCGTCCTCACAATCGCTATCGGCAGGCCTCGTTCCTGCGCCATCTCTGCCAGCGCCGCACTTTCCATATCGAGACCGGTCGCCCCGGTCACACGCTGCAGTCTGTGCTTCTCTTCAGCCTGCCATACCACGATTTCCGATGATACGACTGTTCCAATCCGCGTGACCAGCCCCGCATCCTGCGCTGCGGTGAGAAGGCCCTGGCGCACCGCTGCATCGCACAGCACACAATCGCTTCCCATCATCCAGCCTCTCTCACCATGCACGGAAGACACCGATGTGCCGACAATGAGGTCTCCCACCTGAGCCGGAACGAGCGCACAGGCAAAGCCTGTAGACATGATCAGCGACATGGACTGCGCCGTCAACACCCGTTCTGCGACCGAGCGGGCAGCCGTTGGGCCGACGCCGGTTTGAATGAGCCAATAGGTGCGATCCTCTCGCTGTCTAATATGACAACGAACTCCGGCTATGGTCGCAACACGATCCATTGCAAGCCCACGCCGCACAGCCTGGAGTTCCCAGTGCGTTGCGGCAAAGATGGCGATGGGATTCACCGAAGACCCTGAGGGAGGTTGCCACGCGTCAATGGGCGACGGCGGCGGACGGTTCAATGATCGGCTCGATGACACCCGGACGCGAATACTTGTTGACGTACTTCGTCAGCCCGCATTGTGCCGCGTGTCCGTAGATTCCGATACATGGCCAACGCCCATAAGGGAAAATATTGGCAATACCAATGGTAGCGGAGATAAAACACTCGAGGAAATCCGGTGCCGGTATGGCGCACCTCTTCCCACGATCCCTCTTTGGTTTGGTGGCGGAGAAGATATTGGATGCCGCGCGCGACACTGAAGGCGTCTGCCATCCCTGCCGACATGAGTCCCATGATGGCCCAAGCCGTTTGAGAAGGCGTACTATCCCCTTTCCCGCTCCAGGCAGGGTCGCCGTACGACAAGCACGACTCACCCCAGCCACCATCGGAATTCTGTTTCGACTCAAGCCAGGCGACTGCGCGGCAAATAGCAGGGTCCGAGAGATCCACTCCAATCGCGCGAAGACCGGCGAGAACAGACCAGGTGCCATAGATATAATTGACGCCCCACCGACCGTACCAGCTCCCGTCGGGCTCCTGCTCTCGCTTGAGGAACCGGAGAGCCGGGGCGACAGCGGGGTGCGACTGATCATAACCCAACGCCGCCAGCATCTCGAGGCACCGCCCGGTCAGATCGGACGTACTCGGATCGAGTAAGGCATGGTGGTCAGCGAATGGAATATAGTTGAATACAATACGATTATTGTCCTTGTCGTAGGCGCCCCATCCACCATCGGAGCCTTGCATCGCGAGCACCCAGTCCATCCCTCTCCGGATAGAATCTTGCGATTCGGGAGCCTGTCCTATCCGAACTTTCGACAGCGCCATCAATACCACGGCCGAATCATCTACATCCGGGTAAAACTCATTCTCAAACTGGAAATACCAGCCTCCCGGCTTCGCATTGGGGGATGAAAACTTCCAATCTCCAACCGTTGTCGTCTGACGAGAGAGCAAGTACGCGCCTGCTTTCTGGAGCGAGGGATGGTCCTGCGGCATCCCGGTTTCAATCAGGGCATTCATCAGCAACGCCGTGTCCCAGATGGGAGAGTGGCAGGGCTGAAGATGTAGCGTCTCGACTTGTTGATTGTCAATCGACGCCGTGTCGTAGACTTCAAGCGATTCAATCTCACGCAGCGCTTTTTGCACCAATGGGTCATCGACCTCATAGCCGAGACAACGAAGGGCCACAATCGAGTTCGCCATGGCCGGATAAATCGCCCCCAGGCCACCGCTCCCCTTGAGGTGTTCCAACATCCACGTGGCCGCCTCATGCAACGCCTTTTCGCGTAACCAACTGAGAGGCATCTGGTCATACAGTTTCAAGATTCGGTCCAGTTGAACAAAGAAATTATGCGGTGTGAACCACCGTTGTTCCTTGTTGAACGGTGGCACGTCGCGATAGTGAATCTGCGCTCGGGGCGAGAGATAGAGCTCATCGATCCCCTGCTCCCGTGGGATACGGCAGACCGGCTGCTTGGCAAACACCACGAGCAAGGGAATCAGCACGGCACGCGACCAATACGAAATGGCATAGATGCTGAAATAAAACCGCTTCGGCAGGAGCATGATTTCTGGCGGCATGCTCGGCACACCCTTCCAGTCGTACTGATCAAACAATGCCAAGGTGATCTTGGTGAACACATTGGCGCACACGACACCGCCCATCGCCAAGATTCGATCACGAGCGCGAAGCATACAGGGCTCATCGGCAGACACGCCGCTCAATTTCAGAGCAAAATAGGTTTTGACGGAGGCACTAATCTCCGACGGTCCACCGTAGAAAATCGGCCAACCGCCATCGGGCAATTGCATGGCACGGAGATAGCTCACCGCCTTACGTTCTCGCTCAGGATCAACCCGATCGAGAAATCGACGGAGCATGAGGTACTCAGAGGTCAGCGTGGTGTCCGCTTCAAGCTCTGCAACCCAGTATCCCTCCGAGACATCCTGTCTGGAGACAAACCAGGCCTGACTGCGCCTGACTGCGTCGTCAAGCGCATCCACGTGGCTCACCGAATGGCCGGCAGAGCGACGGGGTATGGTGTCCACTGGCACGGAAAGCAGAGGCTTGTCTGACACCAGGCGCAACGGCGGACTGTTAGAAGGTTCTGTCGCCAGCTCTAGCTTCTCCGACACGGAGACGACGAAGCTCTCAGAGAGACGATCCAGAAGCGCTCGAATCAGCTTCATTGTATCGATCTGTAGAATACTGTTGGTGGAATTAGGACAATGCGGGTGATTCGCCTTGCCCTCATTTAACTTATAGCTCGACCTACAATTGACACACTCATAGATCAGCCCATCGTGGGCTATATAAATAACAGACACGTACTCGAAGGTCAAGAAATCGAAACGCGGAAGTCCTCTGAAGTACGGATGTTTTAACCAGTCCAGCCTCCTTAGGCCGGCTGCAAGTTCCCCAGTCTTACTGAGAGGATTTTTGAGATGCCGGGCTCTTCCATGGTGACACCGAACAACGAATCTGCAATGGCCATGGTCTTCTTACTGTGAGTAATCACCATAAACTGCGCACCCTCGGACAGTTCACGCAAGACGCTGGTGAAACGTCCGATGTTCTCTTCGTCCAGCGGCGCGTCGATTTCGTCGAGAATACAAAACGGCGTCGGTCTGATCAAGAAACTCGCAAAGAGTAACGCCATCGCCGTCAACGTCTTCTCACCGCCCGAAAGCATGGTAATACTCTTCAGTCGCTTGCCCGGCGGCTGCACGACGATATCGACTCCTGGTTCCTGGGGTCCACTGCCTTCTACCGTCTCATCTACTTGCGCCTCGACCAGTTGAAGTTCGGCCCGGCCACCCGGGAAGAACTTCACAAACACTTCACTGAACTTCTGCTGGAGTTCGGCAAAGGTATCGGCAAACATGTCTTTCGTGGTGCGGTTGATGCGTTGAATGATTTCTTTGAGCGAGCCGATGGATGTGGACAGGTCTAGTTCTTGCGTCGTCAAGAATCGATACCGCTCATCCAACTCTTGGTGTTCGTGAATAGCTGCCAAATTGATCGGCCCCAAGCGATCGAGTTTCTCCCGAACTTTCTGGAGCTGTGCCCGTAACGCCACCTCATCGACCGCCGGTGGCAATGCTGTGATCGGCTCCTGACCGAGGACTTGCTGACCGGAGGCCTCCTCCACAACCGGTGCATCCGACAGCGTCGCAAGATCCACCTGGTACGTTCCCACGAGCGTCGATTCGACCGTTCCCAATTGCACCCGAAGTTCCGCCTTCTTGACCTCTACCGTCATGCGGGATTCACGAAGAGAAGACACCGTGCGACGTACCTCCTCCAGCCGGATATCAACGTGGTGTGCCGCCGCCATGTCCCGCGCCTGTTCCTCTTGCAGTTCGACCAGTTGAGCTTTTGTCTGAACTGCCGATTCACCGAACTCTCGACAACGGGCCTCTTGATCCTCACGTTCGACCCGGCTCTGTTCGATTGAGGCCGTGAGCCCTTCGACGTGCTGCGTCAACGTGTCAATGCGCGCGATCCCATCGTGCTGCTGCTGCTGAATCCGCTGAAGATCACGATGGCGATGCTCGCGGGTCGTCCGTGTGTCCTGCGCCACCAATTGCGCTTCCGTGAATCGCAGCTGTAGCCCCTGCATCCCGTGATCGATTTGCGCGACTCGCTCGCGTACTTGGCTAAGCCCGGCTTCCTGACCGAACTTCTCCGCCCTCCACTGTGCAAGTTGCGCGTCGACAGAGCGCGCTTCTTGCTCAAGGCGCTGCCCATCCGCTGAACCCCGTTGCGTATCGCTCATCAATGTCTCAATCCGCAAGGTCAGCTCTCCCTGCACATGCTGAAGTCCGGCTTCGTCTTTCCGCAGTGAGAGCCCCTGCATTTCAGCCTCACGCAACGACTCCCCGAGTTGCCGGCTCTGTTCACGCAATTCCTGTCCTTGTGCCTGCAACTGTTCCTGTCTCTGCTTGCGTTCTTCAATCGCGGCCGTCAAAGAGATACGCTGGGAATCCAGATGAAGGACCTCTCGACGCCGCTGCAGCAGCCCTCCCGTTGCACTGGCCTGACCACCGATGATCACCCCGGCTGCATCCAAAATTTCTCCCGCACGTGTCACGAAGATAGGCCCATCGGACGTCGCGCAAGCCTGTTGCTCCCACAATACGGTCGCGTCTTTGAGAGTATCGACAAACACCATTCGGTCGAAGAGATAGTCGCGGGCCGCTTCACGCGCGCCGTCTACAGAGATCAAATCGACTGCACATCCAACCACGCCAGGCTGGCCTTCCATCGCAGACCACCAGGAACGAGAGGCCGTAGGACAAGAGGTCCAGCGAGGTTGCTGCGGGATGAACATGCCGCGACCGAGATCTTTCTCTCTGAGAAAATCAACCGCCTCGCACGCCGCAGCGGGATCATCGACGAACCATCCCCTGACCCGCTCACCCAAGATCGCTTCCACAGCACGATCCCACCCTGGAGGCACAACCAACCACTCGGCAATGGCCTCGCGAACCCCGGCACAGGCTTTGAGCGCCGTCGATTCTTCGTCACCGCGCCGTCCATACCCCATGTCTTCCTGCAGCACACCCTGCAGCGCTCGAAGATGAGAGTCCACCGCGGCCAACTCCTCCGACTGGCGAAATACCGATCGATCGACTTCGGCTAGCTCAGCCGACAGACGCTCGCCCTCTTCCTCAACCCCCTGCTGCTGTCGACGCAGATCTACGACCAATTGCTCCGCCTCATGACAGGCCTGCTGAAGCCCCTGACGCTTGTCTGTTACCGCGAGATGTTGCAGGCGAAAATCTTCCCGCTCACGAACCAGCCGACCTTCACGATCCGCCGCCTCTTGAATTCGAGCTGCCAATTGCACCAGAGTCTGTTCAGTATTCCCGACCAGTACCGCCAGATTCATGACGTCCCGGCGCCCTCGTTCTTCCTCAGCTAACGCCGCGGCTTTTTGCTGAGCCAGCTCTTTCATCTCCCGGTCGAGTACCGTAAACACCTGCTCTCGCTCCACACACTCACGATCGAGCGTGGCCAGTGTATTTTCAAGGGCCGCCGCCTCCGCCGCAGCCTGCTGCTGTTCCATGGTGAGACGCTCAAGCTCTTCTCTGCCCTGACCGCGCTGCTGCACATAGAGTTCACCGCGATTCCGTTCAATCTCTGCGGCCGTCAGCGCCCGAGCCTGTTGCTGTTCCACCTTTGACAATTCCTCACGCCGCCCCCCGATCGCCTCATTCGCAATGGTCATCGCGAGCTTGATCCGTTCAAGTTCGGCATTCAGACGCGCCAGCTCGGCAGACTGCTCAGACTCCTGCTCTTCCAACACCCGCAGCTCCAACTCCACATCCTGGATCGTGGTTCGGAGGACACGATATTCGTTCGCCAGCAACTGAATCTCCAGCGACTTCGCTTCTTGGTGCAATGTCTGATACGACCGCGCTTGCCGCGCCTGGCGCTCGAGAGCATTCAACTGTTTTTTCACTTCAGCAATGATATCCCTCACCCGCGAAAGGTTTAGTTGGGTCGCCTCCAACTTCCGCAACGCTTCGCCTTTCTGCTTCTTGTAACGAACAATGCCGGCGGTCTCCTCGATCAACTCCCGCCTGTTTTGTGGTGACGCGTTCAGAATCTGATCAATTTGTCCCTGTGCGATAACCGTGTGCCCTTTGGTCCCGGCCCTGGTATCCAACAGGATGCTCCGGACGTCCTTCAACCGGCAGACCGTCTTATTGATGAGATATTCACTGTCGCCATTTCGATAGAGGCGGCGTGTGATCATGAGTTCCTGATACTCCGCCAGCTGGCTCGAAAGACCGGAGAGCGGATCGACCGTGATCTGATCCAGCCCACTGATCACCAGCGACACTTCAGCCAAACCAAGAGGCTTCCGCATTTCGGTCCCGTTAAAAATCACATCTTCCATCTTCTCGCTGCGCAGAGACTTTGTGCTCTGTTCACCGAGCACCCAAAGGATTGCATCGACGACGTTACTTTTCCCACTCCCGTTTGGCCCCACAATAGCCGTCACGCCGTTGGGGAATTCGATCCGGGCTTCTGCGAACGACTTAAATCCCATCATTTCAAGGGACTTTAAATACATCGATTACTCCTTTGGTAGCGTATCTGTCTCATGAGGGCTTCGCCTGCCCGATTTATGAACGTTTCTCCTGCCACGACTCCATTCAAGCAGTGGCGTGGGACAGAGGCTAGGATCCCATGATTGCCCAATCACAACAGCTGCCATGCGTATGAGGGCGAATGAATAAATCGCTCGGATTTCTAGCACAGACTTGTGTAAGAAATCAAAGAAAAACACTGCCTATGGTAGGAGTTAAGAGATGAGCCCACTACATTTTGGGAGTAGGAGTGTGGCTATCCTACCTGTGCCCCTGCAGATTTATTGGAAGACTCGATACTGATTAATTCCTTCGGGAGAAGAAACTCCACGTCTTCTTCGATTACTGTCAAATCACGGACTTCTGCATTCCCAAAGGTCTTGAGATATGTCACCACTTCTTCGACTAACACCTCGGGCGCTGAGGCGCCGGCTGTGATCCCGACCGCTTGTACGTTCCCAAGCCAGGCTGGATTGATGTCGGACGCGGCATCGATCAAATAAGACGCGATTCCACACTGCTCTCCTAACTCACGTAGGCGGTTGGAGTTAGAACTATTTGGAGAACCGATGACGAGAATGACGTCCACGAGCTTGGAGAGCTCTTTCACCGCATTCTGGCGGTTCTGTGTCGCATAACAAATATCTTCCTGATGTGGCCCTTTGATATGCGGAAACCGTTGATGAAGGGCGCCGACGATATCCCGGCACTCATCGACACTCAGGGTCGTTTGCGTAACATAGGACAGGTCGTGGATGTTATCGACATGTAGCTTCTCGACATCTGCGACAGAGGATACCAGGTGGAACTTGTCCGGGATCTGTCCAAGTGTCCCAATCACTTCGGGGTGGCCGGCGTGGCCGATCAGAATGAGATCATATCCCTGCGTATAATCGCGGTTGACCTCGTTGTGCACTTTAATGACTAATGGGCAGGTGGCATCGATCACGTGCAGGCGCCGCCGATTGGCTTCGTCCCATACCGACTTGGCAACCCCATGGGCACTGAAGATCACGACCGAACCTTCCGGCACTTCTCCCAGCTCCTCCACAAATACGGCGCCTTTGGTACGGAGCGAGTTTACGACATGCCGGCTATGAACGATTTCATGCCGGACATAAATGGGCGCCCCATACTTTTTCAGTGAGAGATCAACGATATCGATCGCCCGGTCGACCCCGGCACAAAACCCTCGTGGATTGGCGAGATAGATCTTCATAGCCGTCTCCTTCTCCCCGAACTCAGTAGAACGCTCCGTTCCTGCCGCAGACTCATGAATTGCCGGATTCCACCTTACGTCAGAGCGGCGGGCCCCGTCAACTGAATTGGCCCGCGCGCTTGTTCTCCCCTCGCTTGACAGACTTCGTACGCCCTCGTAGGCTCACAACACCGACCATGGCAAGCCCTCTCCCCAAGAAAATCCTCATCGTCGAAGACGAGCTCGATATCCTCCAGCTAGTGAAACTGTATTTGGAGAAAGAAGGCTTTCGAACCGTATTGGCCAAAACCGGCATGGAAGGCCTCCGGCAAGTGAAACAGGAGAAACCCGATTTGATCGTCCTCGATTTGATGTTGCCCGAGATCGACGGCATCGAGGTTTGTACACGCCTTCGATCGGCTCCAGAAACCGCGAGGCTCCCCATCATCATGTTGACCGCCAAAGCCGAAGAATCGGACACCATCATCGGCCTGGAACTGGGAGCCGACGACTACGTCATCAAACCATTCAGCCCCAAGACTCTGGTTGCCCGCATCAAAGCTCTGTTCCGGCGGCTTGAGCGGAAACCGGACGACGGCCCGGCCCTCTACCGCTATGGCAATCTCGTCATGGATCTCGCACGGCACGAAGTCACCGTCAATAAAATAGAGGCCCTGCTCACCGCCAAAGAGTTTGGCCTGCTCGAACACCTCCTGCGCAATCCCGGCAGAGTCCTGACCAGGGAGGTCCTCCTCAATTCTGTCTGGGGGTACGATTACTACGGAACGACACGGACAGTCGACGTCCATATCCGAAGACTCAAGCAAAAACTCCCGTTGCTCAGCGACGCGATCATGTCGGTCAAATCTCTGGGATATAAGCTCAAAGAATTGGATCGTTCAACATGACCCTCTCCATCAGATGGAAGGTCACGATTGGAGCCCTGCTAGTCCTCGCCTGCGGGCTTCTCATCGCCCGGGAATTGGTGGTTCGCTCCCTCGATCAGCAGGAGATCGTCCAGTCGGGCCAGATCCTCGAAGCTCGAACGAGTTTGGTCGCATACGGGCTGCAGCCGTTTCTGACACATTCAGAGACGCTGTCTTCGACCCCTCAATTACAAGCAGCCGTGCGAGATCTCAGCGCACGAGCCCTCGCACGCGTGACCGTCATGACCCCGGATGGACGAGTGTTGGCAGACAGCGCTGTTTCGGATCACCTCCTCGCGACGCTTGAAAACCACCTGACACGTCCGGAGATTCAGCAAGCCGTTGCTACGGGGCGTGGAACGGACCTGCGAACGAGTCACACCACCGGTGAGCGTACGTTGTATTTTGCGGTTCGTCTCAACGGGTTGAATCAAGCCACACCTGCGGCATTCTTGAGACTGGGGTTACCGATATCGACACTCGACCGCGATGTGGCCAAGCTGCACCAGGACTTGGCCCTCGCCTTCGGGATTGCATTCTTAATCGCCGTCGTACTGAGCGTGTGGCTCGCGCACAGCTTGACGAAGCCTCTGTCTGAAATAGTTATTGCGGCGCAGCGGCTGGCGAAAGGTGACCATGCAGTTCGCATCAGAACAGGATCGCGCGATGAAGTCGGGCTCTTAGCCGACACGCTTAACCAGATGACAGACCAACTAAGAACCAAGATCGATGAACTCTCCGAAGACCGATCCCAACTCCTGGCCATGCTGACATCGATGGTTGAAGGCGTGATGGTCCTCGATCGTCGAGGTCGAGTGCTGCAAATCAATCCCGCGCTGGAACGAATGTTCGACGTCACCAGGATAGAGGCGCGGGGACATCCCTGCTCCGATGTCTTCCGGCATCCTCAGTTGGATACACTAGTCTCGACAGTTCTCACGAAGCGAACCAATCAAGAAAATGAAATTCTTCTCCACCCAAGCGGTCGCCGTCTCCATATCGAGGCCTCGGTTACTGAATCCGATCGAGAAAACGACGCATGTGCAATTCTGGTCTTTCACGACATGACGGAATTACGCCGCCTGGAAATTATCCGAAAAGATTTCGTCGCCAATGTGTCCCACGAACTGCGGACCCCGCTTACGTCGATCAAGGGATATATCGAAGCCTTGCTCGATGGCGCCAAAGACGATCCTGAGACCAGCACACAATTCCTCAATATCATTCTCAAACAAAGCGATCGGCTGAACTTGATTCTCGAAGACCTCCTCCAGTTGTCAAAGATCGAATCAGGGCAGATCCAGTTCAAGCGAGAACCGCTGCAGATCCAGAGCATCATCGAACGGACGCTGGCCATCCTCAAGCCCTTAGCAGACAAGAAGGGGCACCGCCTTGTCTCCTTTGTAGAGGAGCATCTGCCCGCGGTACTCGGCGATGAAGACCGGTTGATACAAATCCTGGCCAACTTGCTCGATAACGCGGTCAAATACACTCCCGAGAAAGGCACCATCACGGTGGCGGCCCACCCGGTTTCCGACGATACTGAACAGCCCGCGACGGTCACCGCAGTGGAGCTGAGCGTGACCGATACCGGCATGGGCATTCCTGAAATGGAGCGCCCACGTGTTTTTGAGCGATTCTATCGAGTCGATAAAGCCCGATCACGCGAGTTAGGGGGCACGGGGCTCGGTCTGGCGATCGTCAAGCACATCGCCGAAGGTCTTGGCGGGCGGGTGTGGGTCGAGGCAAATGCCCCGACCGGCAGCCGGTTTGTCGTCCGGCTACCGGCCCAACAAATCGGTCATCCGGTCGGTTGACAGGCAGCTGAAAAAGCCCGCCAGCATCGTTCTCGCATCGTTCAGATCCTCAACGTACCCCTGAGGGTACGCCTACGGACCTTCACTCGCTACGGCCTTGCTGGACAGCCTTTTTGAGCAGCCTGCGGGGATATTTCCCCTCTTGCCCTGGACATGCAACCATTACCATCGAACCAGCCCTGCGGCCCAGGTCACACCACCGCCAAAGCTTCCCAGCAAGACGATGTCGTGGGGATGAATGTTTCCTGAACGAACGGCATGATCGAGTGCGATAGGCAATGACGCCGACGATGTATTCCCATAGCGTCCGATCACGGAGCAGACTCGTTCCGGCGAGATCCCAAGCCGCTTCGTCAGATGGTCGAGAATCCGCCCGTTGGCCTGGTGCAACACCACCTGCGCGACGTCTTGGAGCTCAACACCGAACTCTTTCAGCGTCTCGCGAATGACTTGCTCCAATCGCTTGACCGCCAGTCGAAAAAGCGGCGCCCCTTGCATCCGCAACGTATGGCCTTTCTCTTCGACCGTTCCCGGCGTCGTCGGCCGGCGTGATCCGCCTGAGGGAATCGTAATCAAACCATGCTGGGCGCCGTCCGCACGGAGACGGAGCCCCAAGAGTCCTTGGCTCAGCTCGCCGGCCTCTGGCTCGCCCCGTAATACGACCGCACCGGCCCCATCGCCGAACAAGAGCGCCGTGTCGCCATCAGCGGGATCGACGGAACGAGACTTCACCTCCGCGGCGACCACTAAACAGGTCTTCACCTGCCCGCTCCGGATCATGGCATCGGCCATCGAGAGTCCGTAGAGAAAGCCCGAACAGGACGCCGCCACGTCGAACGCCGGGATCGAGGAACAGCCGAGCATTCGTTGAACATGGCAGGCCGTCGAGGGAAAGAACGTATCGGGAGAAGTGGTCGATAGTACGATCGCCCCCAGGTCTGAAGCCGAGAATCCGGCAGCCTCAAGCGCCGGGCGAGCCGCTTGCACGGCAAGATCGGAAGACGCTTGGGACGCAGCAGCCCTGCGTCGCTCCTGAATGCCTGTGAGACGAGAGACAACAGCCGGGTCAATGCCCAGCAAGGCCCCGACCTCATGATTCGACACGACCCGTTCAGGGAGGTAGGAACCCGTTCCAATAATTCTCGTCCGTATCATATGGTCTGAAGTCCGCTGCAGTCCCCTCGGGATTATAGGTCTCGATACAACAGCGGTCAACTTGACCCACAATATTCATGAACGCTTCTTCGGCAATCGTGATCTGCTGCTGCGATAGTCTTCTGCTGAGGAGGCTCACCTACAGCTCAGCGATTTCGCGATGACGCGTCATGAATCATGCGGGCACATCGCATCGAAACCTTGCATTCAGCCATGGCGCCTGTTACATTTTCCGGCAGTGATGATACGCCACTTCCCACTCCAGACTCCTGCACGACGGATGACCCTGGCTTTCGGCCTCTGTGTCGCGGTCTTCTCTGTCACCACCGCTTGCTCCAGCACGCCCAAGATCCAAGACACACCGAAAAAAATCCTGAGCGGCACTGACGAGCAGATCTTCCTGGGCGATGGGATCAAGAAAAACTACGATCCGAACGTCATCATGAAACGAGGGGAAGCGTTCTTCGAGAAAGAGGAGTACGCGGAGGCCGTCGTTGAGTATAATCATTTCCTCGATCTCCATCGCACCCATGTCCTCGCCTCCTATGCCGTCTTCCGCATTGGAGAAAGCCAACTGAAGCTGACCAAGGGAATCCAGCGTGATCCGACCCCAATTCAGAAAGCCCTCGAAGCCTTCGAACGGGTCCGGAAAGATTTTCCCGGAAGCCGGTACGACGGCCCAGCGCTCCAGAGAATCCAAGACTGCCACGACCTCTTGGCACAAACACATCTCTTCGTCGGCCAATTCTATTATCGGCGTGGCTCTTATCTCGCCGCCGCACATCGCTTCGAGCAAATCATAAAACTCTACCCAGACAAGTCGGTCTCGCCCGATGCCCTGTACTTCCTGGCACTCAGCTACCACGACCTAGGGGCAGACGATTGGGCCAGCGAGAAACTGACGCTGCTGGCTGAGAAATACCCGGACAGTGCACATTCCAGTAAGGCAAAGAGCCTGCTCGCGAAGATAGGTGGAGCACAACCTCCCATATTGCTGGCAGAACACGTCGAACCTGCCCCTCCAGCTACTCAGCCGACTGCACCCCCATCGGGAGATCAACCGAGTCTTGCCTCCGCACTGGTTCCCTCTGCCCCAGTGACTTCGTTCCGCCTCCCGTCCGCCGCGGCATTAAGCCAGTCGTTTGTCAGCTGTCGACTTGGCGCCTGGTGTTGATCTAGCTGGTAGGATGCTGAAAAAGCCCGCCAGCTTCGTTCTCGCATCGCTCAGAGGCTCAACGTACCGAAGCGTACGACTCGCCTCTTCGCTCGCTGCGGCCTTGCTGGACGGCCTTTTTGAGTATCCTACAAGATCTTACGTGGGCCATTGAATTTTCACCGTGGCATGATGGTTTTCCCGCAGCCTGCCGGAGCAGCATCGAAGCTGGCAGCATTCAGCTGTCAGCAAGCTTTGGATGCCAGGCGTAACCTTTCCCCGTTGATTACAAACAGCTCGACAGGCACGAAAGCGTTCACCGCAGTGCGGCAGGAGTTTGGACTCTTTAGCTGAAGGCTGACCACTGATTGCTGACAGTTGTTTTCGTATTCAACGCAACTGCAGGGCTTCGAGCAGGAGCTCACTGGTGGAGGACTTCAGAATTCTCTTGGCCCGCGGGATGAAGGACTGATACGTTTCTTTCCCCTGTAGCACTTCGCAGTAGAGCTGAACGACCTCTCGGTAGGGACTCAACAACCGGTGACAGAGGCGCGGGAACGTATAGACGATGTCGGCGAGACGCGAAGCAATTCGAAACTCAGCATACAACTGCTCTCTGACTGCCAACTCATAGGCCCATAAACTCTTGGTCCGATCGTGCCGCTGATTGAGGACAGCCATCGCGGCCATCTTGCCGGAACGAACGGCGTAGTAGATCCCCTCGCCAAACAATGGATCGACAAGGTGCCCGGCATCGCCTACCAACATGGCTTGGCCATTCACAAGGTCGTCCGGTCCCGGCTCCGGACTGAGTTCAGTCCTGCTAAACAGGGGTAACGGATGGCCCATCGGCTTGGGCACATCCAAACCCGCTAAGCCTTTTTCTCCCCACACGAATCGATCGAAGGTTTTTTTGAGGCTCGCCGGTTTGCTCTGAAACTCCCCCACACCGACCGACAACCGCCCCTGCTTGGGAAAGATCCAGGCATATCCCTTCGAGCAGACGCCGATGTCGATCACGGCTTTGCCCATGGCCGGATACTGCGGCCCCGGTCCAAGTTCGATCTCGCTCTCTAACGTCGGGATGCAGCGTTGCCGCCGGTCGGGGAAGAGTTGCCGCGCGACCTGGCTGTTCGCGCCGTCGGCGCCGATCAAGACCTTTGCATGATAGCACCCGCGATCGGTGGTCACCTCGACACCCTCCGGCACATGACGAAGCGACTGCGGGTGCTCCCCTTCGTGAATTTCAGTACCGACGCGTCGAGCCTGTTCAACCAGGTAATGATCGAACCGATCGCGCATGACCATATAGGCGATTGGACTGGGCGATTCGATCGTGACGGATTCCTCACCACGGTACAAAAACTGAAATCCAAAGATGGTGTCTTCGACGACGGACTTGAACCCTGGATCAAGAAGTTGCTCGATCCGGACCGACAACCCGCCGCCGCAGACTTTGTAGCGAGGATGGACGTCTTTCTCAAGGGCGAGAACCGACAGGCCGGCACGGCTCAGCTCATAGGCAGCGACGGCCCCGGCCGGCCCCATGCCGACCACAAGCGCGTCGTATACTTTCACATCTGGCAACGTAGGCATGAGGAGAAAGACGCCTTAGTTCTGAGTTATGAGTGCTAAGTTCTGAGTTGTAAGTTAGATCATGGAGATGGAGCGAAACATTTCTAACTCAGAACTCAAAACTGAGAACTCAGAACTTGGGCCGTACCGCCCTGCCTCACTACCTCACTGCCCAAGATACCAGCCGATCCCATACCGCTCCAGAAAACCGGTAATCATCGTGAGGCTATTGGCGTAGATCATCACACCCACGACGATGAGCATCACTCCACTCACAGTCGACACGCCCCACAAATACAGGCGCGCCTGTTTGAAATAGGCAAGGAATCGATCCACCCCCAGAGCCGTGAGAAACAACGGCACACCCAGTCCCAAGGAATAGCTCGTCAGTAACAGCACCCCGTTCAGCATCGACTCGGTAGTACTGGCATAGAGCAAAATGGTCCCCAGCACAGGCCCGACGCAGGGTGTCCACCCAGCGGCAAACGCCACCCCGATCAAGAACGATCCCACGTACCCGGCCGGCCGACTTCTGAATTGAAACCGATGCTCCATTTTCAGAAAACTGATATTTAATATCCCCAACAAATACAGGCCGAAGACGACGATCACAATCCCGCCGATTCGTCGAACGACATCTTGATAGGTCACCAACGCCTGACCAATGAAGCTGGCCGACGCGCCAAACGAGATAAAGACGGCTGAGAACCCACCAATAAACAACAACGCGTTGACGACAATGGTTTTCTTCAACTTCGACCGCACCGTTGAATCGGTGAGTTGTTCGATGGACAGCCCTGTGACATATGAAATGTAGGAAGGGACCAGCGGGAGCACGCAGGGCGAGACGAACGACAGCAGTCCAGCCGAAAAAGCCGCCACGAGCGAGATATTCGTAATCGATTGCGACAATGTCGGACAGGCTCCTAGAAGACTTCGGAAAAACTCAGTAGACAGGCCGGAACTTCACTGACCCGCATGTCTAAGATGATAACAGGCGAATACCATGTAGGATGCTCAGAATATCCGTCCACGGCCCGTGAATCGTGAAAGGTTTGGGAGGGAGACGCTCGGCAACCCTACGTTTCACCTTTCACCTCTTACCTTTCACGGTTCTTGAGAACGAAGCTGGCGGACTTTTTCAACATCCTGCTACGACTTCATCAACATCTGCACGAGCTGCTGCGCCTCAACCGCTCCCCAATCACGCGCGCCGAAGATCTGGTGCCGGATGACCCCTTGCCGATCCACCATGAAGGTCATCGGCAGACTCCGAGCGCCATAGATCAATCCCACGCGATAGTCGGCATCATGAAGAATAGGGAAGGTCAAACGATTCTC
>Ga0163152_10000928_pt1 | contig 48019 bp, 50 predicted proteins | sample OliLakLV19MP8IB2_FD_148635 | JGI IMG/M metagenome (GOLD analysis project Ga0163152, IMG submission 148635) | Freshwater microbial mat bacterial communities from Lake Vanda, McMurdo Dry Valleys, Antarctica - Oligotrophic Lake LV.19.MP8.IB-2 | ecosystem: Environmental > Aquatic > Freshwater >...
CCTAGCCCCTCGTCCGTACGTTGAATGACCATTCAAGGAGGATAAAAAACCATGTGCCCACTCTGTTCATTGAACCGGCGCCTGTTCCTGCGCAAGTTCGGCATCGGTGCCGCGGCGTTCGCGGGCACGGCTGCGCTTGGAAGTGTGGGTTCGCTGCTCGCGCCTGGCACTGCGCAGGCGGCGGATCCCGCGATCCTCGGCAGCGGTGATCATCGCTACAAAGTTGCGGAAGGCTGGGGGGAATTGCCGCCCGGCATCAACTACGGCGATTGCGCCGGGGTGGTGGTCGACAAGAAGGACAACGTCTACGTCTTCGCGCGCGGCGCGCATCCGGTGATCGTGTTCGACCGCAACGGCAGGTTCCTGCGATCCTGGGGGCAGGACGTGGGCTTCACCAATCCTCATGGCGCGTCCATCGGACCCGACGAGCTGATCTACCTCACCGACGACCATGGACATGCGGTGCGCAAGTTCACCCTGGACGGCAAGCTGCTGCAGACTATCGGCACGCCCAAGGTGCCGGCGGCTCGCTTCAGCGGCGAGCCGTTCAACCGTTGCACGCACACTGCGCTCTCGCCGCAAGGCGACCTCTACGTTTCCGACGGCTATCAGAACGCGCGCGTGCACAAGTTCTCGCCCGATGGGAAGCTGCTGTTCTCCTGGGGTGAACCGGGAACGGCTCCCGGCCAGTTCAACCTGGTCCACAACGTCGCCTGCGATGACGACGGCTGGGTCTACGTCGCCGATCGCGAGAATCATCGCGTGCAGGTGTTCGACGGCAAGGGGAAATATCAGACGCAGTGGAACAACCTGATGCGGCCCTGTGGCCTGTTCGTCGCTCGCGGCGCGAACCCGCTCGCCTTCATCGGTGAACTCGGACCCGAAACCGTCGCCACCTTGACGAAGGACGTGCCCAACCTCGGTCCGCGCGTATCGGTCGTATCGAACAAGGGAGAAGTGCTGGCCTACCTTGGCACGCAGCCCATCGGCGAAGGCGTCGGCCAGTTCATCGCCCCGCACGGCATCGCCGTCGATTCACATGGCGACATTTACGTGGCCGAGGTCTCAAATATCTACTGGTCGGTGCTGTACGGCAAGAAGGCGGATCGCGAACTGCGGAGCTTTCAGAAGCTGGAGAGGATCACCTGACGGTGAGGGGAAAGAACGAGTGCTGCGTGCTGAGTGCCGGGAAAAAAGCGCAAGACGCGCAGCGCGCAATGGGGGGGTAATACCTGTTTTTTACCGCCTTGGTCAGAATTCTGCGTACTGGGTCCTGCTTTTTCTCAGCACTCAGTACATAGCGCTCGGCACTGCCTTTATTTCATCCTGCTGCTGGCGTTCTGGGCGCGGATCGACTTGCGGCGCACGTCGCGGGCTTTCTTGTTGCGGGCGACCTCGGCGGGGGTATATCGGACCATCGGTGGTACAGTCGGTGCCTTTGCTGCTTTAGCTTCTGCCATGGCGGGTCTCCTGAATAGGGCCACGACTATACAGGGGAAGGTCGAGCGGCGGGCGAAGGTTAGCGGTTTCCCCTCCGGGGATAGCGGACTGCGTCCATAAAATGTAAAAGCAGGGGGCTGTCCACCATCCTCCGCTCCAGGCGTTACCGCCCGGACTGAATACGCATCTGCCGTTACTCTTACCTTTAACCTTTCAACTTTCCTCCGTCTTCATGTCATTTCTTCTCGGTCTATTCCTGGTCTGCACCTGCGTGCTGATGCACTACGAGACCCTGCGGCTGCTGAACGACCACATGTCGCGGGTCAAAATTATTTCGACTCGGGCCAAGGTCCTGTCCGCGATGGTCGGGGCGGTGTGCAGCCATCTCCTCCAGATCGCGGTCTTCGCCCTGGCTTACTGGCTGCTCAGGAACAAATTGGGGATCGGCGGCTTCGGCGGGGCGTTCGAGGATTCGTTTTCGACCTTCCTGTATTTCTCCAGCGAGACCTATACGACCCTGGGTTTCGGGGACATTTACCCGACCGGGTCGCTTCGGCTGATCTGCGGAGTGGAGTCGCTGGTTGGCCTGCTCATGGTCAGTTGGACGGCGTCGTTCACGTATCTGGAAATGCGCCGATACTGGTAAGAGCGAAACCTGTGCACCGCGCAAGGAGCGCGGTCGCCTGCCCTGCCGTCCTTGCAGCTTCCGCTTTGCTTCTCACCCATTGCTCAGTCCGGTTTGTCTGGGTGTGCTAGACAAACACACTCCCAGGTTCCAGAATGGCGTCCGCCTTGGGAGGGGCAATGCGATGATGCGGGCAACGGACGCAGACGATCCGTCACGCGCCTGTTTTCGCTTCGCCTCCCATGGTTACCGAAAAACGCGGGTTACCGAAGAACGCGGTTACCGAAGAACGCGCCACCCCGCTCCACGGGCGAAGCGTCAAACTGATCACTGGAGAGATTACAACGATGCAGGCCAAGTCCGAGCTTGCCCTCTGCTGCACCTGTCTGTTGATATTGTTCCTGGCCCAACCCCTGGCCGGGCAAGCACAACCGGCAGCACTGTCCGCGGCCGAAGCAACCCTGAAGAAGCCCACCGACTTCCGTTCGCGGGCGGAGGTGCGCAACGAGTACCAGAACCTCGAAGGCGACGGTTACCGGGACATCGTCACCCCTCGCTTCGAATACGCCGTGAAGCCCAGCGTCGCTGTTCGGCTCGAATTGCCTTACATGACTTACGACCCGGGCGGCGGCGGGGAGCGCGTCAGCGGCCAGGGCGACCTGCTTGCCCGCGGCGCCTGGCGCGCGATCCAGCGCGAGGGGTTCGCATTGATCGTCGCCACCGATGTGATTTTCGATACGGCGGACGATGACCGGCTCGGGTTCGGCAAGACCATCGTTGCGCCGCACATGTACGCCGCCATCGACCTGCCGGGATACGACTCGGTGTTCTTTCCCAACATCCAGCACTATGTTTCGGTGGCCGGCGACCGCACTCGCGGGGACGTCAACTTCACCACGCTCAAGCCCAACCTGCTCACCCGCTGGCCCAACAAGATCTACACCTTTCTGGAACCGCAGTTCAGCATCGACTGGGAACGCGATGCCAAGACCGGCCTCACGATCGAACTGGAAGTGGGCAAGATCCTGAGCAGGAACATCGCCGCCTGGGTCCGGCCGGGCATCGGCGCGATCAACAAGTATGAGTTGCCGTTCGTCTACGAGTGGAATCTCGAAGTGGGGATGCGGTATATTTTTTAGGGGCGAGGGGTGAGGGGTCCCGCTAACGCGCTGGCGCGGCCTACTGCTTCTGCTGCTGGACCAGCGAGATCGCCTCGCTGCCGCTCAGCATGAAAGACGTTGCGCCGAGGGCGAAACCGCGACCCAGAATAGTGCCGATCTGCCTGCGAAGAAGGTCCTTGGCCGGCGACTTGATCATGACCGAGTACATCGGCGGCTTGCCGTTGAGGGGAATGACGTCCACGCGAAACGGCAGCTTCGTCGTATCGCCGGCAACGGTGGCGATGTTGGCAAGACAATTCAGGAGTTCCGACTGGGTGGGATAGGCTGTCATGGACCGGGATTCAGCTTGAGGTGAAACAGACGGGCGCTGGCAGCTTTTACAAGCGCGGACCAGATGACCGTGACGGGGATCAATTAGCCCACAGGCTACTACAAAACCAGTTCTGAGGTACGAGGGCCGAGGTTCGAGGTTCGAGGTTCGAGTAAGGACCCATCCAAAGATGGATCCTTTCAACTTTCCCCTTTCCCCTTTTTATGGCGCAGCCCGGTATCCCGGAGGGGGACCTTCCCTTTGGCGCAGCCAAGGGCTCATTCCACGATCGCCTGCTCCACCAGCGTCTTGAACGAGGTCGCGGCCGGCACGAGCTGCCTGACCGACTGCATCATGTACACCGCCACCAGCTCTTCCTTCGGGTCCACCCAGAAGAACGTACCGGCATAACCCGCCCAGTAATACTCGCCGACGGAACCGTCCATCGGGTTCAGCCCGGCAGGCGCTCGCGGACCTTCGGTACGCACTGCGCCCAGCAATCCGTAGCCATGGCCCTGGCCGGGCAGATAAGCCGGACCGCGGTCGAAAATCGCTCCGACGTGGTCCATGGTCATCAGCTCCACCGTTTTCTTGCCGAGGACCTGGGCACCGTCGAGCGAACCCTTGTTCAACAGCATATGCGCAAAGCGCGCGTAGTCCATCACCGTCGCAGTGAGGCCATGCCCGCCCGCTTCGAACTTCGTCTTTTTGGTCGGATCGGTGTACTGGAGGATGAGCCCTTCCTTGTCGGCGTCGAAGGGCTCCGCAAAGCGGCCGACTTTGTCGGACGCCACGGTGAACGCCGTGTCGTCCATCTTCAGCGGCTTCGCAACGCGCTCGGTAATGAACTCGCCAAGCGTCTTGCCGGACACCACTTCGACCAGGCGTCCCAGCACGTCCGTCGAATGGCTGTACCACCACGTCGTGCCGGGTTCGTAGCGGAGCGGCATCTTGCTGATGAGCGTCACGAACTCCTCGTTGGTGACATCAAACTCGCCGACCTTGTTGTCGATGTACATCTGCTCCAGTGCCCCGCCGCCCGGGAAGGTCTTGAAGAAGGCGTAGCTGAAGCCGGACGTATGGATCAGCAGATCCAGCACGCGGATCGGATTCTTCACCGGCCGGGTTTTGACCTCGGACGCGTCCTTGGCATCGAGGTTCTCGATAACCTGCAGGTCCTTCAGCTCCGGCAAGTACATCGACACCGGATCGGCGAGCTTCATCTTGCCCTCCTCCACCAGGATCATCGCCGCGACGCTGACGATCGGCTTGGTCATGGAGTAAACCCGGAAGATCGAGTCCTTAGCCATCGGCTGCTTGGTCGCCAGGTTCTGCACGCCATAGGCCTCGTGGTAGACCACCTTTCCCTTGCGCGCGACGAGGGCGACATAGCCCGGGAAGTCGCCGGCCTGCACCTTGGCGTCGAAGACCTTCTTGATGTTTGCGAGGCGTTCCGACGACAGGCCGACCGATTCCGGATCGGCGTGCGGCAGATCGGCGGCAAGAGCAACAAAGGCGAGTAACCACAGGGTCAATAAGAAAGTGATGCGGCGGGCGAGCGGCATGGCGGTCTCCTTGTAGGCGGGGAGACACAAATTAAACCTGCGCGGCGAGGCCGGCAACAGGAATTGGGTGATGCGGCGCATCAACGCTCACGGCGGGTGATCAGTGCCCACAAGGCGCTATCGCCCCCTCTCCCGGCGGCGTAGCATGCCCGCAGATACCCTGCGTGCGCAGCACGTCGGAGTACCCTTTGGGGTCGCCGGAACGATCCGGCTGAAGACCCGCTGCCGCGCGACGCGAATTCACGCCGCGTCAATCGCCCCGAGGAGAATCACGCATGGCTGTTACCGTCTCGCAGGAGTTCGAGAAAGCGACCTTCCACAAGGTCGCCTTCCGCCTCATCCCTTTCTTGTTCCTGTGCTACATCGTCGCCTTCCTGGATCGCGTCAACGTGGGGTTCGCCAAGCTGCAAATGGCGCCCGACCTGGCGTTCAGCGACGTCGTATACGGTTTCGGCGCGGGGATTTTCTTCATCGGTTACTTCATCTTCGAGGTACCCAGCAACGTGATCCTGGAGCGGGTCGGCGCGCGCGTGTGGATCGCGCGCATCATGGTCACCTGGGGCATCATTTCCTCGGCCTTCATGTTCACGGGCGACATCCACTGGGGCGGCATCGCGACAGCGTTTGGCGCCACCGACGCGGAGTTCAGCTTTTATTTCCTGCGATTCTGGCTGGGCGTTGCCGAAGCGGGTTTCTTCCCGGGCATCATCCTGTATCTGACCTACTGGTTCCCCGGCGCGCGCCGCGCGAAGATGGTGGCCCTGTTCATGACGGCGATCGGAGTGTCGAATGTCATCGGTTCGCCGGTGTCCGGCGCCATCATGCAATACATGGACGGCGCCTTCGGCTGGCGCGGCTGGCAGTGGCTGTTCCTGCTCGAGGGCATTCCATCCGTGATCATCGGCTTCCTCGTGCTCGTGGTGCTGCCCAACGGGCCAAAAGCCGCGAAATGGCTGACGCCGGAGGAACGGGACCTGGTCGTAACGCGCATCGAGGAGGATAACGCCGACAAGAAACATCTTGCCGGCGGGCACAATTTTGCCGATGCGTTCAAGGACGGCCGCGTCTGGGCGCTGTGCGCCGTCTATTTCTGCGGTGCCGTCAGCTTCTATGCGGTCAGCTTCTGGATGCCGACCATCGTCCAGGAACTGGGCATCGACAAGCGGGACTACCTCAAGGTCGGGTTGCTCACCATGATTCCCTGGACCGGCAGCATCATCGCGATGATCTATTGGGGCGCCCACTCGGATCGCACCAAGGAACGCCGCTGGCATTGCGCCTCGGGCTTCCTGGTCACGATGACCGGCCTGCTGCTGCTTGCGCTGATGCCGCACTGGCCGATCATGTCGATGTTCGCGCTGACCCTGGTCACCATCGGATGGGGCGCGTACGTCGTGACGTTCTGGTCCCTGCCGACTGCGTTCCTGACCGGGACGGCAGCCGCAGCCGGCATCGCCCTGATCAACTCGGTCGGCAACCTCGGCGGATATTTCGGTCCCGACATGATCGGCCGCATTCGCACGGCGACCGGCGGCGAGTCGGCAGCGGCGTTCTACACACTGGCGGGAGTAGCGTTGGTGGGCGCGCTGATCGTCCTGTTTCTGCCGCGGACCGACCGCAAAGTTGCCGCGCAGACGACGTGATCGGCGTCCTGGCGGACGGGACTAGATCTCACCACGGCGGAACCACGGAGGACACGGAGAGCACGGAGAAGGGCAAGGACGCATGGATGCAGAACCGGGGTGACGATAGTTCTCTAGTTACCGCAGCCGCCCGCGACACCCGGTTGCCATTGAAAAAGTTCAGGGTCAGGCACAAAGGATCCAGGGAAACACTCCCGTCATCTCCGAGTTTCTCCGTGCCCTCCGTGATCTCCGTGGTTCAAGATCTGGACTTGGCCTCCTAACGGAGAGAGGTCTACCGCAGCGCGTCTTGGGTCAGCGGGTCGTGGCGAGATCGAAATCGTTGATCTGCTTTTCCTTCTCGACCTGCACCTGCTCGAAAGGCGCGAAGGCGTCGCCGATGCCGGATTCCAGGACGTGCCGCGCACCCTTCAATTTCGCCGTGCCTTTGTCCTGTACCCAGACGACAAAGCGATAGTGTTGTCCGTTCCAGCGGCCGATGGCGCTGGTGGCGCCGAGATAGCCGCGGTAGTACGCCCCCGCGATCAGCCCGCCCGGCTTGAGCGACTGTTGCTCCAGCCGCACCTGCTGCGTTGCGCTGATATCGGGCACCGCGTCGTCCAGCACGATGTCGATCGGCGTTGATCCCAGGTTGAACATGATGTGCCTCCTTTTCGCCATTGCACGGCGCAGCCAAGAGGCTTCATTTAACCCCCTACCCAGGGGCAGGACCAGCAGCATCCGCCGAGTGGCGAAAATCCGACGACGAACGGCATGCGAAATGCGTTGTCGCAGCGCGGCGATGGCGCATTGAGCGCGTTTCCGTCGCCAATTGGCGACTGCCTTGGCGGCCTAACAAAATGGATGCGATCAGCCCAGCGACCGGCAAAATCTGATGGGGTCAGGTATTTTTTGTGGATCGGATATGGGAAGAAAACTCGACGCAAGAAACAAGACCTGACCCCTACGTTTGTGCTGACCCCTACGTTTGACCCAAGCTCACACGTGCGGACCAGTACCGCCCAACCCTCTTGAAATGAAGCGACGGATGCTGAGGGTTGGCTTTGAGAAGAGAGAACGACTTGTCAGCGAGCTCCCGCACCTCAGCGGGAAGAGCTCGGTAGCAAGTCCAGAAGTCGGGAGATGCGTGGTGACTCAAAGCCCGGTGGACTTGCCAGCTGCGTGCTCACGTAGGGCCTTTTCAGCCAGCGCGTCAAGCTTTCCTGCCTTGACGTCGGCTTCAAACTGCCGATCCCAGACTTGCGCATCGAACTCGGCATACCACCGCCGAAACTCAACAAGTTCCACGTCGGTCAACTGCTCGATCTGCTTCTCCAGCTCTTTAACTTTGCTCATATCACACCTCGGAGATTCCTCAAAAGGATACGCTCCCAAAGGTCCTCTCGTCGGCTAACGAATAAGCTGTGCGGCCGGACGCCGAAGGCGGACGGTCCGAACCAGCGCCGGGTTGGGCAGGGTGAACGAAGCCATTGACACCAGCATAGCGCGAACCTCGCGACAGTGCGTTCCCGACCTGAGACCACAGCCGCCCGCACGACCATGAACCCACAGCTTGCGTCACGCGGCCGGCAAACGAACACACTGATGGGGTCAGAACACACTGATGGGGTCAGCACACTGATGCACACTGATGGGGTCACACTGATGGGGTCACACACTGATGGGGTCAGGTCTTGTTTCTTGCTCACCCCGCCGGACGTCGCCCCGATGACCGACAGTACGCGCTCAGCGAGTCGTCTCGAACGCGAAATCGCTGATGTGACCTCCCGCCTCCGATTCCTGCCGCGTAAGCGGAGCGAATCGGGGCCCCAATCCAAGGTCCGCCACATGCGGAATCGCCTTTGATCCAGGTTGTTCCACGCTGGGTTCCCAGAAAATGAACCGGCGCCTTTTCTCATGCCAGCGCCCGATCGTCGTCTTGTCGTCGAGCAATCCGTTGTAATGAGCGCCATGCTGCAGCGAATTCATCGTCAGCACCTTGCGCTCGAGCAATGCCTTTTGCGCCGCGCTGAGCTCGGGCTTCGCTGGCGCGACCCGGGGGCAGGCGCCGTCACGTCGACAAATTCCAGCGTCGGACATTCAACTCTGGTTCTTGAACCACGGAGGACACGGAGGAAGAACAAGTACGAGAAAAACTATATGGTGGGCTGATGTATAAACATGCGAGATCACGCGGCCCAATTTACCGCAACGGGTTCGATGGTCATGGACAGATTTCTGCCCCTTCAATTTTCTCTCCTGCTTTTCCTCCGTGCTCTCCGTGTCCTCCGTGGTTCAAGATCTAATACGCCTTGAGACAAGACTACTTTGCGTTGAGAGGTAGATCGCCCTGGCCAGCCAGGCGTACCATATGAAACAGTCTGACGAAGGCCCGCCAATGACCGAAAACCAGTTCGCTGAAATGCGAAAGCACATGGTGATGGAGATCGTCTCCACCACCGTGATGGTCGGCGAACGCCTGGGCAGGTACAACCTCGATCCGCGGGTGATGGACGTGATGGGCCGCGTGAAGCGGCACGAGTTCGTGCCGGTCGAGATCCAGCCCTATGCTTACATGGATCGCCCGCTGCCGATCGGCTACGACAAGACCATCTCCCAGCCCTTCATCGTCGCGCTGATGACCGACCTGTTGCAGGTCGGCCCGGAAGACACGGTCCTCGAGATCGGCACCGGGATGGGTTACCAGTCGGCGGTCCTCGCTGCGCTCGCACGCAAGGTGTACAGCATCGAGATCATCGAGCCGCTGGCGCAGCAGGCCATGAAGCGCATTGCGGCAGCCGGCTTCCGGAACGTGGAAGTCCGGATCGGCAATGGCTACAACGGTTGGCCCGAGCGCGCGCCCTTCGACCGCATCATCGCCACGGCAGCGCCGGACCTGATCCCCGCATCGCTGCTCAACCAACTCAAGCCCGGCGGCCGAATGGTTGTCCCCGCCGGCCTGGCCGACAGCCAGCAACTGATCCTGGTCGAGAAAGGCGCTGCCGATGGGAAGATCTCGACAAAGGAAGTGATCCCGGTGCGCTTCTCCGAAATGGAGGAAGCGGACCAGGAGTGAAGGGAGCTACGAGAAGCGGGGCCGCCCGACTTCGCTGGATTCCGGGCGTTGCCCATCACCTAGGCTGGGTACGGAGCGTCCACCGCAGGCGTTTCTCGATGGTCTTGCGAACTGACGCCGCCAGCTTGCCAGAGGGATCGATCCGAAGGCCGGATGCAATGTGTGGCAGTGCTTCCACCATGCGATGTCCGATTTCCGCAAAGCGTTTCTTTAGCAGTGATGGGTTAATACCTGTATCGCTGGCGAACTGTTCCCAGTTCCTGCTGCGGACCCAATCCGGACGATCCTCACCACCGATCTTCATCGCCATGCGGGTAGTAGAACGCGGATAAAAGTCGGTAGATGAGATGTCGTACCAGGGTGTCAGCCGGAACCTGTCCCTGCCCGCCGGCATCATCGCCAGATTTTTCGCGTGAGCGTCCGCATTACCGACAAGATAGTTGAAGATCACCCAATCCACCGCTGTCAGGATGTCGCGTGACGGGACGGCGGAGTATTGACGGATTGTCCGGAAGACGTCGGCAAACGACGGCCCCCCGTGCTCCTCATACTTGAGGTCGGGTAACGTGCCTGTGAGCTGGCAGAAATCGAGCTGGTGCAGCCGCCGCAACTGACCTTTTTCGTCCGGCTCCCGATCGTAACGCTCGACCAGCAGAATGCGTTCATCGCAAGCCTCCAGAATCTCGCCGCGCACCGCCGGCAGTCCGCAGCCGCCCGCCAATGCGAGGCACAGCGCTTCGTTGTCGACGGATTGCGGATAGTCCCTGTCCGGCTGGATGCCCGGCTTGAGGATATGCGATGAAGCTGCATCGCCGACAGCAAGCATCAGGACGCCGCCTGTCGAACGTACCGCGCCTTTCATGGGGCCCGCATCGGCAGAAACATAGATTGCAATCTTGTTCTGCGCTCCCGCAAGAGACAGTCGGATGCCTTCATGGCGGCTGAGCAGCGGCACGTTTTCACGCACTGCCTGCAAATCGGCACAGAGTTTTCGGGCGGTGTAGGGATCGTAATGGCCGCTCCCGACGGGACCCTTCCGTTTGGGTACGATGGAGAAGGCGCCTGCCACCTCCGCACCGAATTCCCCGATCAGAGAAAAGACATCGTTCTTGGGCAACCTGCGCAATTTCGTCAGGGCAGAAAGCAGCGGGCCTTCCGGCAGCAGATTGGCGATGAATACGAGCGGTTCTTCGCCGGCGTATTCCGTACTGCTCAGGGGCAGGCGCGGAGAAAGCGGAAAGGCCCCAGTGGCCGAAACCCAATCGTTTGCATAGCGCAGTACGATTTCGCGCCCTCTGGATTCGAGCTCGCCGACTTTTTTGTCTTCATGCCAGATCTCAAGCATGGACGTGCTTATTCGTTGCGTACAACATTCAGGCTAAGTCCCAGTCCCGACAGAACCCGCTGAACCTTCTCGATGGCGACACCCGGCCGGCCGTTCTCAATGGCTATGACCGTTGTACGCGCTACCCCGCAGGTCAGGGCAAGATCCGATTGAGAAAGGCCAGCCGTCACGCGTGCCTGGCGCACTTGCTTCGCAATGCCGGCGATCACAGGACTGTCGCCCTGTTTTGCGTGGCGTCTGGGATTGGCTATGAGTCCTGCCACAGCGTAACTCCTAAAAGTCTGCGTTAACGGACTTTATAGCTGCGAGAGGACTAAAGTCAATAAAAGTCTATAATTACAGACTTCAGACGGCAAACAGGGTAATACACAAAGAAAGTCCTGAATCTCCGACTTTTATCTCTTGCTATCCGCCCTTCAGGCCTTTCCCTTTAAACTGAAACCATCTTCAAACAAGCACTACTGCGTCTCGATCATGGACTTCAGGTTTTCCAGGCCAACCCGGAACGCATTGTTGATGAAGCCGATGACTTCCTCGTCCGTCATCTTGCCATCGGTGCTGTTCTGATAGGTGCTGGTCCAAAGGATCAGGCTGTACCCGCGCCGGCCCTCTGTGACCTGGAAGGTGGTCTCGTAGCCGGAAACCGGAAGCGGCGCGGGATCGATGATCCGGTAACCGAACTTCTTGTCGAGCGCATCGTACGAAAGCAGCTCCTCGTCGAAGCTGGGGCCGTCCTTGACGGTCATGGTGCGGATCGTCCCGACTTCGGCGTTCTCACCGGATTTGATCTCCGAGCCCGAAAACATGGGGTGCCAGTTGCTCAAGCCATCGAAATCCTTGACCGCATCCCACACCTTCCAGATTGAAGCCCTGATTTCGATCGATTCATGAGAATTCAGAAGGCCCTGCGCCGCGGCGGGCAGGCTCGTCGTGAACAAAAGGCACAACGTTCCCAGTATGGCTTTCTTCATTTTTCTCTCCCGGTTGATTGACGTTAATTACGACTTGCCGTTGACCATACTCCAAGGCATCCCGACGCACCACACCCGCTCAGTCGCAGTTGCCCGTCATGACGCTGCTGCCGCTCTTCGGATCGAAATAGTAGGAACACTTGCCGTCGCTGCCGGTATGGCCGCCGGGACCGGCGTGCGACCAGGCCTGTCCACCGCCGCCGCGCTGCGCGGCCATGGCGCGCAAATCGAAGAACGGCGCGCCTCCCTCGACGCCGCCGACGCCGGCCGCGTTCACCCAGTAGCGGCCCGGGATCACGGTGCCTGCGATCTGCCTCAGCAACAGCACGTCCTGGGGATGCAACTCGCGCCCATTGAAGAACACACCGGTACCGCCGCCCGAAGCATCGGCCCTCAGCCGCCCGCCGAGATTCAGCCCCGGCAGGATCTGGCCCGCTGCCGGACCCTTCTGCCATCCCCACACGCCCGAGACCGGGTCGTACCAGTAGCGGCCCGGCTTGAGTCGCGTCTGGTAGGCCTGCTCGAGGACGGCAATGGTTTCATTCGTGATCGGCTCGCCGTTGACGATGACCTGGTTCTGGCCGTAGGCAATGCCGGCCGCGGCGAGCACGGCAGCCAATGCGAAACGAAGTCCACGCGAAACACAGGAACGCGAACATGCCTGCATGGCGGCGCCCTCCCCCTGGGTTGTCCTGCAAAGCATAGGCCATGTTTCCGACTTTCGCCACCGAGGGAGGCGAGGCTGCGCGGTCAGGCCTGCAGCCTGCCTGCGCATCCGCTCACGCTGCCGGATTCGGATAGCGCAACTGGACCTGCTTGATCTCGTCGAGCGTCTCCGCATCGAGTGCGATCTGCGCGGCGGCGATGTCTTCCTCGAGTTGCACCAGCGAGGTCGCGCCGATGATCGATGCGCCCAGGAACCAGCGGCTTGCCACATAGCCGAGCGCCAACTGCACCAGCGTCAGCCCGCGCCGCCGGGCGAGCGCCGCGTAGGCGTCCACCGCTTCGGAGACCATCGGTTTGCGAAAGCGCAGGCCGAGGGAGTCGAACAGCGTGAAGCGCGTTGCCGCCGGCTTAGCCCCGCCCATGTACTTGCCGGAAAGAATACCGGCGGCGAGTGGACTGTAGGCGAGCAGCGACATGTCCTCCCGGAACAGCGTCTCGGCCAGGTCGTTGTCCGCGTTGCGCGAGATCAGGCTGTAGCTGTTCTGCAAGGTGACCGGACCCGGGAATCCCAGCTCGTCGGCAGCGCGGCGAAATTCGCATACGCCCCAGGCCGTCTCGTTGGAGAGGCCGTAGTAGCGGATTTTTCCGGCCTTGATCATGGCGGCCATGGCGGCGACCTGTTCGTGTATCGAAGGTCCGGCTTTTTCTTTTGCCGGATCGAATTCGGTCGCACCGAAGTTCGGCACGTTCCGCTGCGGCCAGTGGATCTGGTAGAGGTCGATGTAGTCGGTCTGGAGGCGCGCAAGGCTGGTATCCACGGCGTCCGCGATGACGTCGGCGGTCAGGTCGGTACGGCCGCCGCGGATCCAGTCGCGGCGGCCCGGCCCGGCGACTTTGGTCGCGATGACCAGGCGGTCCCGCCGCTGCTTCGCCAGCCAGGTGCCCAGATACATTTCCGTGCGCCCCTGGGTCTTCTCGTTCGGCGGCACCGGGTACATTTCCGCGGTGTCGATGAAGTTGATGCCCTCTTCGACCGCGTAGCCGAGCTGCTCGTGGGCATCCGCCTCGGAGTTTTGCTCGCCCCATGTCATGGTGCCGAGGCAGACCCGCGAAACATTCAGGTCGGTGCCGGGGAGGTTTTTGTATTGCATGGGAAACTCCGTGACGAGGGGTGAGGGGCGTAGGGTAGCGGAAAAAGGCGGGTGCTGAGTGCTGCGTACCGGGTGTTGAGAAAAAGCAAGGTCTCGGAGCGCAGGATTGAGAAACGAGGAAGTACAGCTTTTTTCCTTTATCCGAGCACCCAGCACACAGTACGCAGCACTCGCCCCTCACCCTGCGATAAGCCTGTCGATCTCAACGGCCAGCGCCACCGCGTCATTGCTGAAGTAATGCGTATGCCCGCCGGCGCCAAGGCAGAACTCGGTGCGATCGCCAGCGCGTTGGGCTTCGACCCGGCCGTCCGGGCCGACCATGGCGATCCGGAAACGCATCGGGTCGCCCGGCGGCGTCCAGATGAAGCGCCCGACGTAGTCGCCCGAGCGGCAGGCATTGACCCATTCGCTGGCTCCAAGATCCGCCGCGCTCGGGCCGGCGGCCCCGAAGCCCGCCGCGTTCGAGCCCATCCACCGGTAGAGCAGCGGAAAGCGCTCCGCGTACAGATCGCGCAGCGGCGAGCCGACGGTGAGCAGCGACACGGGAATGTCGCCGACAAAGTCGTGCAGGCGCCCTTGCACATGCAGGTAGTGCAGCAGGTCGGCGCTGATCACCGTGCCCTGGCTGTGGGAAACGATCACGATGCGCTCGTAGCCCCCGTCCCGCAGATAACGCAACAGCGACGCATACCGGGAGAAGATGCGCGCGCGCGGCGGCTGGCGGTTCGGCGGATCGGCGAAGTAGTTGTCGATGTCCAGCACCCCGTCGATGGCAACGCGAAGGCGCCCGAAGGTTTGCGTGAACCGCGAGCCGAGGGCCACGATGGTCAGCGCGCCGCCGGCCAGCCACTTGCCGGCGTCGACCAGCGTCTCCCCCTTCAACATCTCCAGCCAGCCGGACAGCGTCTCCACCGCGGCTGGCATGCCGGCAGCCCAGGTGATTTGCTGGATGACGAAGGCGAGATACAGCAGGCTGCCGAGGATCGCGCCCGGCGGAAGGAGGTATTTGACCGCGCCATCGAGCCAGCGAATGCCGCCGCCAAGCCAGAGGCCGAGGCGCCGCGACCAGTCAGGGGCGCCATGCCGCAAACCCTTTGCATCCAGGTTCGTCGTCGGCTTGAGCTCCTCTATCAGTGACGGCAGCAGGACCAGCAACGCCGCCGCAGCGAGAACGGTAAAGGCGAGCACCAGGGGTGTGAAGAATGCACCGAGGCTCTGGACACGAGCTTCCAGGAAAATCGCGCCTGAGCGGTAGCCCGTGCCCAGAAGCATGGGTTCGTAGAGGAGATCGTTCAGGCCGTGTGCGGCGATGAAGCTGATCACCGACCACAGCACCAGGCTGAGCACCGCGAACAATCCGCTCGATCCGACCAGCCCGAGCCGCGCGGTCTGCAACGCGGCCTTTGCGTGCGCATCGACATTGCGTCCCAGCCAGAGGCCGAGCAGCAGCGCCACGATCTGCACGACCACGAACACCGCCCAAACCAGCAAGGCGGCGGCGATCAGGTATTCGCCGACATTGAGGGCGGCGGTGAGCATCCATTCGAACTGGGTCGTCACCTGCTCCAGCAGGATTGTGCCGTCGACGCAGAGGCCGAGGATGGTGACGACCACCAGAACGTGGCCGAGCCATCGCACGCCCTGCGTCACCCCCGCATAACGCTCAATCAGGTAAGAACCCGCCAACGCCGTCACCAGGGCGCTCGCGCCGAAGTAGATGTAGTGCAGCCAGCGCTCCGTGTTCAGCGAAAAGATCGCCGATGCCAGGCTGGCGACGGCGGCCGCCCCAAAAAAGATCAGTTGCGCCCATCCCGCGGCGACGGACTTTGCCCGCAGCCAGCCCAGCACACCCAGCGCGGCAAGCACGATGCTGCCCGCGCCGAAAAGCGCCGCCAGAAGCTGCCCTTGCATTTGCGGCGCAACCAGCGCGGCGGTGCCGAACACCACCATCATCAACATGCACAACTGCAGCAGCGCCATCGGCGCCTTCATCAGCCAGGCGAGCCACGCGTGCATTCGCTGCAGGAAGCGCCAACCCAGGCGGCCACCCGCACCCAACGCCACCTGGTCGACGATGTCCGCCGATAACGTGCTTAGGTGAAAAAACAACTGGTACAGCGAGGACAGCGCCTTGATGCCGCCCGTTCCGAGGCGCGACAGGTCGGCCCAGTAGAGCTCGTAGAGATCGACCGCACGTTCGTCGGCGCGTCGGCGCAGCGATATGCGTGTGGACTCGTACAAGGCGTCACCCTGGGCGAATTGCAGCCGCCCCAGCAGGTACTCATTCATCGCCAGGCCGAGGTCCTGCGATTGTGGCTCGTCCCGCGCGTGCGGGGGCGTATCTGCGAACTGCGCGCCGGCCAGCAGCGGCGCGATCTGTTGCGCCTCGAAAAAGCCGCTGGGCGCGCCCGGCCGCCGCCTCGCGCCATCGTATTTCGGCTGCGCGTCGCCGGGCTTCGCTTGCGGGGCACCGGAAGGTCCGGCGTTTCCGGGTTCCAGCTTCGCAACCGGCACCAGGATCTCGCGCATCTCACCGTGCACGTAACGCGGCGCGCCCTCCCCGCCATGGCAAAGCAGCCGCGCGACTTCGCGCACCGTCTGCCCGGGGCGCTGATCGGCAATGCCGTGAACGACGATGACGGCGACGCGACCGGACTCGCTCATCACTTGCTCCGCATGACGGGTGGATGGCCATTGAAGCAACTATGGGGAGGAAGGTCAATGAGAGGGGCGGTGACAGGTGAGCGGCATAAAGCCCCTGCTATCCTTTTCGGTCCCACCACCCCACCTTACGAGCTCGGGGAGAAAAACCGTGACGAGTGACTCAAGAAACAGGGCCGAGGTTCACCCTTACGGGTGTTCCGGACTGTCGCCCATCACGCAGGGGCCGAGGGCCGGGTAAATGCCAGGTCCCAACACCGAACCCCACTCGCACGCGCCCCTCATCATTGCTCGTTCACGTCTTGCCTTCCTTTGCGCTCCTCTGCGTCTTTGCGTTGAGATGTAGAAAGCACAAAAGAAACGCCCCGAAGGCTTTCGCGATCGGGGCGCTTTTACTGCGGGCAGTCCGGCCGGATCAGCGGCTCAAACTCCTGAGAACTTGGGTTGATCCGGTCTGCCGGCCGGTAATGCCTTGGTAGTGATTCACTGGATCACCTCCTTTCAAAGTTGCCAGACAATAGTCTAGCAGGCGCGAAGCGGAAAGCGTTTCAATCTTTCTTCCTGGTGCCTGGTGCCTCGCGCCTCGCGCCTGTCTTATCCCCGAGTCTTTCATACTCGGCGATGACCTGCGCTCCCACCAGGAGCAGCGTGGCGGCGACCTCAAAGCTGAGCAGCACCACGATCGCGCTGGTGAGCGATCCGTACACCACGCTGACCTGCGACAGGTTGCCGAAGTACCAGGCAAGGCCGTGGCGGATGCCCTCCCATAGCAATCCGGCGGTGGCGCCCCCGATCAGTGCATGTGAAAGCGACAGCCGGCCCACGGGCATGACCAGATAGATCGACGTGATGAGCAGGATCTCGAGGACGACCCCGATCGCATACAGGAGGAGGCCGGAAATGCCACCGAGCGACCAAAGGCCGCCGAGAATGACGATGTTCTCCTGGCCGACCGCATCGAGGCTGGCCGAAATCAGGGTCCCCAGCAGCAGCGCCAGACCGAGAAAGAAGATGTAGCCGAAGGGAATGAGCACCGAGACCAGGAAATGCCGCTTCTTCGTGGCGACGCGGTGGTTGAAAATTACCGACATGGCATTTTCCAGCACGGTGAAGGCGAGCGAGCTGAACACCACCATGGTCGCCAGCAACACCCAGCCGATCGACGCCCGATCGGCGAGAAAAGTCGCCAGCTCCTGCACCACGGCTTTGGACTGGCCGGGCACGATCCACTCCAGGGCGCGTCCCACGGTGGTCAGCAGTTCCGTGCGGTCAAGGAAATGCGACAGGGCGATTACCATCAGGATCAGCAACGGCACCATGGAAAGCAGCGTGTAATAGGCGATCGCGCCCGCCAGTAGCAAGCCCTGGTTGGCGCGGAACGACTTCACCACCCGCAGCGCGAACGCAAGCGGGTGCTTCACGACCTGTGGTGCGTGCTTGAAAAAGATCATAGGTTTTCGTGGCTGCAGGCGATTGGCCGATCAGGAGATCGGCAACGAGAGCTGGTCGCGCTCTCCGGAAGGGCCCTCCCTCTGCAGGGCAATCTCTTCCGGCCTGCCCAGGTTGGCCGCACGCACGCCCAGCAGGCGCAGCGGCCGGTCCAGAACCGCCTTCTTCAGACACAGACCGGCAGTGCGGCGAATAAGTTGCGCGTCGGCGGTATGGGCGGCAAGGGTTATCTCGCGCGTGGCCCGGCTGAAATCGTCGTAGCGCAACTTTACGCCGATGGTTTTGGCGACATAGCCCTTTCTCTCCAGGTCGCCGGCGAGCTGCTCGCACAGGCCGGTGAAGATCTTTCCCAATGCGTCGCGATCCTTGCGCGCGTGCAGATCGCGCTCGAAAGTGGTTTCCCGACTGATGGATTTGGGCTCGCTCTCGGTGACGACGGGACGATCATCCCTGCCATGCGCCGCTTCGTGCAACCACGCGCCGTAGTTGGCGCCGAACTGTTCGACCAGAAACCCGGGATCGGCGCCGGCGAGCCCGCCGATGGTGCGGATACCCAGCGCCTCGAGCTTGTCGCTGGCCTTCGGGCCAACGCCGTTGATGCGCTTCGGCGGCAGCGGCCAGATGCGTTCGGGAACATCTGCATGGGTCAGGATCGCCAGGCCATTGGGCTTATCGAGCTCGGAGCTGATCTTGGACAACAGCTTGTTCGGCGTGATGCCCATCGAACAGGTCAGTCCGGTGGCGAGATACACCCGCGCCTTGATTCGCTCCGCGACGGCACGGACACCGCTGCAGGGATCGTCGTCGGTTACAAGCTGCGAGCCGGACACCTCGGTGAGGTCGATATAAATTTCGTCGATGCCCCGGTCCTCGATCTGCGGCGCAACTTCCGCAACCGCGGCCTTGAACAGGCGCGAGTACCTGCGGTACTCGTCAAAATCGGCAGGCAGCACCACGGCGTCCGGCGCCAGTACCGCCGCTTTCATCAACCCCATGCCGGAATGCACGCCGAGGGCACGCGCCTCGTACGTCGCGGTGGTGGCCACGCCCCTGCCTGCGTACTTGCGCAGCGGGGTGAAACGGCGCGTACCATCCTTCTGCATGACCGGCTGGTCCGCCCGCCTGCCGCCAACCACCACCGCCCGGCCCTTTAGTTCCGGATAGCGCAGCAACTCCACGGACGCGTAGAAGGCATCCATGTCGAGGTGGGCGATCCAGCGTCGAAGCACTTATCGTTGGGAAGTTGTTACGACCATGGGTGCAATTCTAGCGCCGGGGCCTCAGCCAGGTGGCGGAAGTGCTGGGTGCTGGGTGCTGGGTGCTGAGAAAATGCAAGTCAGGTCTGCAACCCCCATTGCCGCTTTTTGCGTTTTATGGAAGCTTTCCTTCGCGCCTCCGCGGTTAGGGGTTGGAGCGCAGCGCTCGTACGACATCCGCGACGAACTGGTCCTGCCTGAACCGGATGCCTTCCGGGTCGACTCCCGTGCGGACGATCACGAGATCATGGCCGGGCACGACGGTGACATACTGGCCCTTCCTGCCCGCCGTGGTGTAAGTACCCGGCGGCACCCCGGGCATCTGGTCGAGCAGCCAGAACTGTGCGCCATAGCCCATCTGCCCCGCGACCGGCGGTCGGGTGGGTGCCGGCGTCGCCACGAACTTGAGCCAGCCTTCGGGCAGCATGCGGCGGCCATCCAGCACACCATCGTTCGACAGGAATAGTCCGAAGCGCGCCAGGTCGCGGGTGGTGGTATAGGTCTGGCTGGAAGAAACGAAGGTGCCTTGGTGGTCGACCTCCATGCGGGTGTGGTACATGCCGAGCGGATGCAACAACTCGTCGTACGGGTACCGCAGGAAACGCAGGTCGTCCGCGAGCACGTGGCGCAGCGCGCGTATCAGCAGCAGCGTATCGTTGTTGGCGTACTTCCAGCGCGTGCCTGGCGCGACTTCGAGTGGCGTGCTGGTGGCGGCGCTGACGACATCCTGCCCGCCGAAATAGACCGCATAGGAATTGTCGCCGCCGCTGAACAGGCCGCTCGACATCCACATCAGGTGCTTGTAGGTAATGGCCTGGCGCGGATCTCTCGGCGCGGCCCACTCCGGGATGTCGGCGGGCCCTTCGAGATCGAGCAGCCCCTGCCGGGACGCGATCGCCAGTAGGACTGCGGTCATGCTCTTGGAAGTCGACCAGGTGCGATAGCCGGAATGGATGCCGAAGCCCGCACGGTACTTTTCCGCCACGATGCGGCCGCCCTTGACGACGACCACACCTGTCGTCACCGTGCCTTCCTTGTCGGAATAGCTCTTGCCGTCCAGGGCGCGTTCAAGGATCGGGCCTAGCACCCGATGGCCGGCTTCGAGCCCGTCGGACCCGAGGTCGACCTTGTCACCACGGGGAAAGGGTATCCCGCTCACTTCCGGCGGTCGTGCGTACTGAACATCAGGCAGGCGCGGCACGTCGGCCGCGGACCAATGCGGCGGCAGGATCGTGCAGCCCATGCTTTCGCGAAAGGCCGCAACACGCACGAACTTCCCGGAAACATCGGCGGCCGTCACCAGCCGCCGTTTCTCGTCGATCACCGGATCCGGATAGCCCAGCCGGGACATTTCCTCCAGTTCCACTTTCGCAATGTCAGAGAGCGGCCGGCCCGCGAAGAAGTGCGCCGAGCACGTGAACAGCGCGCGGTAACCGGCGACGATCAGGGGATCCATGAGGCCTGCAACCCCGGCGGGCTGCTGGTACGGTTGCACGGCGAACGACGGGACGGCGGCCAGCAGCGAAACCAGGAAAAGTAGGCGGGACTTCATATAGTGGCTAGTGACTAGTGGTTGGTGGCTCAGAACGTCGGGGCCGCGGTACGCGGGTCGAGCAAAGTCGATAAGTCGGCTTGCCTTTCACTCGAACCCTGCGTGATGGGCGACAGCCCGGAATACCCGTAAGGGTAGCCCTCGTATCGCGGCCCGCCTGGTTATCGCTTGATCGGAAAAAAAGACACTGGCGTCATCAGGCGGTTTTCCTGCGCCTCGAGCGCGCCCATCTTGGCGCTCTCTTCGATGTAGGCAAGCCATTCGGGATCCTGCCACATCGCCGCGCGGCGCTTCTCGCGATCGGCCGCATCCTCGTACACCCAGATGTGGATGTACTGGTTGACGTTGCCGGTCTCGGTGGTCATGTAGGCGAGCGGCTGGCCCAGGTGCCGGGTCTGCGGCACCTTGCCCATTTTTTCGTAAAGCGCGATGTGTTTCTTGATGGTCTGCGGGCGGCAGGTGTAGGTGCGGACGTCGAGCAGCATGGAACTCCTCCGGTAATTGGACTACGAAAATCTGGGTTTCACATCCAGAACGTTACTTCTTACCACGCGCCGCGAGCGGCACACACCCCTGCGGGTGCATGGGTGTGTGCCGCTCGCGGCGCGTGGTGAGACGTAGGGCTGAGGTCATCCAAGCAGCGAGCGGCACGCCGCCACGATCGCTTCCGCGCTCATGCCGTATTTCGCGCGCACCTTCGGTGTCGGGCCGACAATCGCAAACGCGTCGGGCATGCCGACCATGCGCATGCGGGTCGGGTGTTCGACGGCAAGCAGCTCGGCGACCATGCCGCCTAGGCCGCCGGCAAGGTGATGCTCCTCGGCGGTGACGATGCCACGGGTTTCAGCCGCGGCAGCGAGCACGGCTTCGCGGTCGAAGGGTTTGATCGAGCTCATGTTGAGCACGCGTGCGCCGACGCCTTCCTTCTTCAACGTATCCGATGCACGCACCGCCATTTCCACCATTGCACCACACGCGAGGATGGCCAGGTCCTTGCCGGACCGCAACTGCGCCGCCTTGCCCAACTGGAATGGCGCCTGCGGATCGGTGACCGGAGGTTCCTCGACGCGGCCGCCGAGCCGCAGGTAGACCGGCCCGTCGATGTCCAGCGTTGCCAGCGTCGCCTTGTAGGCCTCGTCCACATCCGCCGGAACGATGACGTTCATGTTCGGCAGGCTGCGCATCAGCGCCAGGTCTTCGAGCGAGTGATGGGTGCCGCCGGCGACACCGAGTGAGATGCCGCTCGCCGCCGCGCCGATGACCACGCGCTGGTTCGCGTAGGCGACGTCGTTGCGCACCTGCTCCATGCTGCGCGCCGAGATGAAAGGCGCGTAGGCGCAGACATAGGGACGCATGCCGGTCGTTGCCAGGCCGGATGCGGCACCGATCACGTTCTGCTCCGCGATGCCCATTTCTATGAAGCGTTCGCGGAAGCGTTCGATCCACGGGCGGATGCCGAGCAGGTCCTGGGTGTCGGCGGAGAGCACCACGGCACGGGACTCGCGGGCGCCGATCTCCAGCAGGGCCTGGCCGAAGGCGAGGCGGGTCTGATTCGCGGACTTGGTGCGCCATTCGGGCGCGGCGAGACCGGGGGCGTTCACGCTCTGATCGTTCACGGCACCTCCAGTTCCGCCAGGGCTTTGGCGTAGATCTCGTCGTTTACCGAATTGCTGTGCCAAACGTAAGTGTTCTCGGCAAAGCTCGCGCCTTTGCCCTTGATCGTATGGGCAACCAGCGCTGTCGGCCTGTCCTTGTCCAAAGGCAGCGAGTCCAACGCATCCACCACTTCGCTCATGTCGTGGCCATCGATTTCCCGAACCGACCAGCCGAACGCCCGCCATTTGTCGGCCAGCGGATCGACGCTGATGACGTCTTTGACATTGCCGCTCTGGCAGATCTTGTTGAAGTCGATGATCGCGGTGAGGCTGGAAAGCCGGTGATGCGAGGCGGCCATCGCCGCTTCCCAGTTGGAGCCCTCGTGCAGTTCGCCGTCGCCGATCATCACGAAGGTGTGGAAGGATTTTTTCTGCAGGCGCGCGCCGAGTGCCATGCCCATCGCCACCGCGAGCCCATGACCCAGCGCGCCGGTGCACATTTCGATGCCGGCTACCTTGATGTCGGGATGCATCCCGAAGGGCGACTCGAAACCGTAGAAACGGTCGAGGACCGATTCTTCGATGAAGCCTGCCTGCGCCAGTACGGCGCCGAGCGCGGCATTCGCATGGCCCTTGGAAAGCACGAAGCGGTCGCGGTCCGGCCACTTTGGCTCCTTCGGCCGGACTTTCATGCGGTGAAAGTACAGAGCGGCAAGAATGTCGGCCGCGGAACAGGAACCTCCCGCGTGTCCCCCGCCGCCGGCACGCAGCGCGCGCCAGATATTGCGCCGCACCTGGCGGGCTTCGCCCTCGAGGCGCCCGATCAACTGCTCCGTGGATTCCGCCATATCCTGCACGGCAGCTCTGCGCCGCACGCGCCTCCGTTTTCTGGTTTTCGGAAGGATAACAGCCGACCGCGACGGCCGGGTGCAAAAAACCGTTGACGAAAACCGGCCCCGCTTTCAGGCCTGGAACCGGCGACAGGCTACGCCGTCGACCCCATCCGCGAAATGCGCACGTTCGAAAGCGCAAGCCGGTCGGCGAGCGTGCGCAGCAACGCCTTCGCGAAACGTTTCTGGCAACGCTCGCCCAGCGATTCCAGCGCTGCCAGCGAAAATTCGACCAGCACCGAATCGACGGTCGTCTCGACCGTCGCCTGGCGCCGCACGGATTCCCCGCTGATGTAGGGCTGCTCGCCGAACCATTCGCCGCGCGCGAGCACGTTGAGCAGCCGCCCCTGCAAGGTCACCTTGGCCTCGCCCTCGGCCAGCAGGTACAGGCCGTCTCCGGTGTCGCCTTCGCGCACCACAGCCGTATAGGCCGGCAGCCGCGACCACTTCCCCGCGTTCACGAATTCCCAGAGTTCCGCGTCGTCGAGCACCGCGAGCACGGGCTGGCTCTTCAGGGCCGTGAATTTTTCGCTGTCGGGAATGGCCTTGTCGTACTGGCTCAGGCGTCCCGCCTTGGCGAGGTCGAGCGCGAACTCGGCCCAGCTTCCGTAGCGGTCCTCGGGCTTCTTCTGCAGGGCGCGCGTGACAATCTCCGCCAGCGCCGGTGGCAGGTCGGGCCGCAGGTTCATGAGCGGCTCGGGGTCGTAGGAAACGAGGTTGTAGAGGATCTTTCCGACGGTTTCGCCGGTGAACGGGCGCTGCCCGGACAGCATCTCGTAAAGCACGACCCCGAGCGAGAACATGTCGCTGCGGTGGGAAACCTCCGCGCCCGTCGCCTGCTCCGGGGACGCGTAATAGGGCGAACCGACGCTCGTGATCTGGGTATGGTCGGCATTGCGGATGTACGCGACGCCAAAATCGGAAACCTTGATTCCGCTGCCCTCGGCCTTGAGGATGTTGGCCGGCTTGATGTCGCGATGGACGACGTCGTTGCGGAAAGCATAGTCGAGCGCGCCAGAGCACTTGAATCCGATTTCGACAACCTCGGAAACTGGCAGCAGGGCCTTCGGGCTCGTGAACTGGCTCAGGCTGCCGCCGGGAACGAATTCCGTGACGACATAGCTGATCTTGTCGTCCGCGCAGGCATCCAGGATGGTCGCGATGTGCGGATGCCAGAGCCGGCCTGCCAGGGCCGCTTCCGTGAGGAACTGGACCCGGGCAAAGCTGGAAAAACCGTCCGCGCGTCCGGCCTCATAAAATTTGATGGCCACATCCCTGCCCGAGAACTCGTCCCTGGCCAGGTACACAGACCCGCTGGTGCCGTTGCCCAGCTTCTTCCTGAGTACGTACTTGCCGATTTGCGTATGCACGATGCGCCCCCGATTCGGACCCATTGTAGTACCAGAACCGGCAGCCTCCGGCACTTGTCATGGGTCCTCCCTGGCCAATCGGGCAATGGTCACACACAGCGCAATAAAAACGGGCGCCAGAGGCACCCGTTTCTTTTTGCAGACTTCCGTGTAAACGGAAATTACATCTGGCCGTGCTTCTTCTTGGCGGCGTCGGTACAGGTTTTCTTTTGCGAGCCGGTCATGGGATCGCACTTCTTCAGTTCGGTCTGGTATTCTTCCTTCATGGGATCGCGGCCTTCCGCGGTTACATCCTCGCCGCCTTCCTTGACGGTACCGGCAGCCTGATCTTCAGTGGCATCACGGCCCGCTTCGCGGCCGTCAGTATTCACGTCCTTGCCGGCCTGATCAACCGGAGCACCCTGCGTCTGGTTTTGCGCGTCCTTGCCGGTGTCGCGTGCTGCTTCGTCAGCGGCAAACGCGCCGCCACTCAGGGCCAGCGCGGCAGCGCCGGCGAGCAATGTGGAAACAAGCTTGTTCATGGAATCTCCTGGTAAGGTTCTAACAGTTATTGGTAACGGCCTGGCCCATGCCTGGCTCGCACCCACTTGCAGCAGCAACGCCCGTGCCACTTCGATCCCCTGCGCAAGTCGATGAATTAGCGCTGAAACAGCGAAACCGTCATCCTGCTGACACGGTAAGACTTACGCATGCCCTTGTAATGCTTGCAACGCAATACCCCGGCCTCGCGCCAGTTGATCGTGAACGACCTGCAGGCGGGCGCGCGAGGCGCAAGACGCCCGCACACGAATTACGGGCGCGAAACGAAACTACGGGCGCCCGGAGGCGCCCGTAGTTTCACTTCTGCTTCAAGCCTACATCTGGCCGGCTTTCTTTTTGGCCGCGGTGATGCATTGTTTCTTCTGGTCACCGCTCAACGGATCGCACTTCTTGATTTGGGCGAGATATTCCTTCTCTTTCGCGGTCACATCACCGCCGGCCTGATCGGGACTGCGGCCCATATTGCCTTCGTCGGCGCCCGCTTTCCCGGCCTGATTTGCGGTCTGGTTCTGCTGGCTGGAGTCGTCGGCCCCGCCTTGTGCCTGACTCTGGCCCTGTTGGGCTGCATCGGTACTGCCGCCCTGCGCTGCCCGCTCGGCGTCACGCTGATCGGGCTTGCGATTGGGTGAGTTCGGTTGTGCCTGGGTCTGATTGTCCCGGGCCTGATTGTCGCCCGACTTCTGGTCGGCAGCCATTGCTGTGACATTCATCGTCAGCGCGGCTGCGCCGAACAGAAGTGCTTGTAAGAGTTTGCTCATGGGGTTCTCCTCTGGTGTGATGGATTCGAATCGGATCTGGTCATCGGCGAATGCGACGCCAGTTTTGCCTGCCCCTTGAGTAACGCAATGCGCATGCCACGCGACAGCGGCTTCCAAACCGCTCTTTTATAGGGGGAAGCCGACGGTTACCGGCCGTCGCCATCGGCAAACCTTGCAGCAATCCTGTAAGCCTTACCGGGTGATATTCTCGGCGCCTGATGTACCCGCGATTGCCCGTTGTTTGCAGCATGGGCCCATGGGTGTCGTAGCCTCCCCACGTTTCGCAGCGACTCAGGCCTACAATTTTCTAATCGACGTGCCATATGGGCCTGAGATAATGCCCATTCATGCGGCACGCCGCATTGCAGCACGACCCTCCGCGCGGGGAGCAGCCATGAGACATGGGACCTGGTTTAACACTTTCGAAGCCGCAGGCCGGGCGCTGGACCTGCCTGCGCAGACGCGCGAGGAGCTTGAAAAGCTCGACGACGCCCTGTACGCGATCTGGAATCTCGGCGACAACGTGCTGCTTGGCTGGACCCATGGCGACAACGAACTGCATTTCCTCTCCGTCCGCCATTACGCCATCCCGGAAGCAATCCACGCCGAGAACGACAGCGCGGCGGGCATGCCGGAACCGCCGCGATTCATCAACGACGTGCTGTCGGGCCCGAAGTACCTGCAGCCGGAAGAATTCAAGCGCATCTGCCGCGCTTTCGACTGCAAACCCGAAATCGTACGCGTCAACTTCCGCGTCGAGAACGAACGCCTTGCCGCCCTGATCAGTGACATGGTTCGCTGCTATGGGGTGTCGCTGGTGCGCAACCGCGCCGTGGTGCTTCTGGATATCGTGGAGTTTTCACTGCAATCGCCGCTGGACCAGATGGCAATGCTCAACAGCCTGGCCTACTCGGTAAACTCCGGCTACGGCCAGTTGCTGTCGAAGGACATCAGGATCGATTTCGCGCGCACCACGACGGGCGACGGCTTCTATATCTGGAATCGCGCCACCACCGCGGAGGCCAACGACGAGGTCTACAAGCTCATGATGATGATCCTCGCGGATAACGCGGTGGCGCAAAGCAAGGCCCAAAGCACCTGGGTGCCGAGATTGCGCGCCGCCTTTCACGTGGGCGAACACTACGAGTTCCATCAGGTCGACGGGATCAATCCCACCAACTTCAGCTACATCGTCGGCCAGGTGACCATCGATCTCTCGCGCATGGTGGATCGCGCGCTGCCGGGCCAGATCCTGATCGGGGATTTCGTCACCAAGGTCGGCAGCAACGGCAAGGGTCGCGCCATCAGCTACGACACCCTGGATTTCGTCGAGAGCACCGCGGCCACCCTGGACCAGCTCAACGGCCTCGATATCTCTGGCGGGAGCATCGAAAACATCCGCTGCTACCTCACCGGCCGCAGTCTGGGCGGCGGCCGATATCTGGTGAACCGCTACCATCTCAAGGACAAGCACGGCACCACGCGGATCGTTTACAACGCGAAGATCAACATCCATCGCGACAAGGTCGAGCCGATTTTCCTCGGCATCCAGAGCGACGACCTGTGGGCTTTCAACGCGGCCAAGGTGGACTCGATCAACCGCGATGCCGCGGCGACGGCGTCGTTTTTTATACGGCCGTAAGCAAGGCCTGGTGGCTAGTGCCTGGCGGCTCGTGGCTCATGGCTCATGGCTCATGGCTGGCAACTGGAAACCATCTATGCCGAATTTTGTTCCGCTGTCGATCGTCCTTGTCCGTCGCTAGCCACCAGACAGGAGCCACGAATCACTCGCTTCGGCGGACGCCTTTGCGCGGAAGTTTCGCGCGACGCCACCCTCAACAGGTCTCCCGCTGAACGGTCGGCCCGATTCGGGCTTTCATATTCAGATCCGACAGAACAGGAAGAATCCAGCCGATGATCGAATCGCTGCTGCTGGCCGTAACGCGCATCGCCACGGTGTCCGGGGGCACGGAAAAAACCAATGCGACGGGATTCTTCTTCGATCGAGCGCGATGACCGCCTGTTCCTGGTGACGGCGCGCCATGTGGTCAAGGATGAGGCCACCAAGCACCGGCCCGACAGCCTGTTGATCGCATCCTGACCCTAACAGACTAGCGAATCGCCTGTCTGCGATGAGCGGGTGAAAAAGGAGTTGCATGAAGACAGTTACGCTGCCTTCCGGGGAGAAAGTACCTGCCCTGGGCCAGGGCACCTGGAATATGGGCGACACACACGCCACCCGCGCCGAGGAAATCGCCGCCCTGCAACTCGGCATGGATCTGGGTCTGACGCTGATCGATACCGCCGAAATGTACGGCGAGGGCAAGTCCGAGGAGCTGGTGGGAGAAGCGATCGCCGGCCGGCGCGATGAAGCCTTCCTGGTCAGCAAGGTCTATCCGCACAATGCCTCGCGCAAGGGCGCGATCGTCGCATGCGAGCGGAGCCTCAAGCGCCTGGGCACCGACCGGCTCGATCTTTATCTGCTGCACTGGCGCGGCACCATCCCCTTCAGCGAGACCATGGAGGCGTTCGCGGCCCTGCAAAGCGCGGGCAAGATCCGCCACTATGGCGTGAGCAACCTCGACCTGAATGACATGCAGGAACTGTGGAAGACCTCTGGCGGCAAAGGCGTGAAGACCAACCAGTTGCTCCACAACCTCACACGCCGCGGCATCGAACTCGACCTGTTGCCCTGGATGCAGGAGCGAAAAATTCCCGTGATGGCGTACTCCCCGGTCGAACAAGCGAGGCTGTTGAAGCAACGCGGCCTGGTCGACTTTGCCAAACGCCACGGCATGACGCCCGCTCAGGCGGCGCTCGCCTGGCTGCTGGCCAGGGACGACGTCATCGCTATCCCGAAAGCGGGCGACCGCAAGCACGTTCAGGACAACGCGGGCGCACTCGAGATCCGGCTCTCCGCAGGCCAACTCCTGGAACTGGACAAAATCTTCCCGCCACCCACGGCGCCGGTACCGCTCGCAATGCTCTGAGCGAGAGGAAAGGTGAAAGGTTGAAGGGAAAAGTAAGGACAAGTGCCTCCATGCTTGCAGGCGATCGACTTACTTTCACCTTTAACCTTTGACCTTTTACCCGCCTTCCTTCTTTCCGGCCGGAACTCCCCGGCCGGACGCCAGTCTCTTGTCATAGCTCCGGGAGAACACGATGAACAGGACAATGACAGTACTGGCTGGCATGGTGGGCTGCGTTGCCACCCTGACTCATGCTCAACAGGCCGAAGACCAAAAATACATCGGGGTCGGCGGCCGGGTGCGGCCGGCGTACGAAGGCGCGGACAGCAATCGCGGTGACGTGATCCCGTACCTGCGGTTGTACGGCGAGCATTTTTTTGCCCGGACGACGCAAGGTATCCTCGAAGGGGGCTGGAGAACACAACCGTTCGGCGGTGTGGTTTTCGGCGCACAACTGGCCTACGAAGAAGGCCGCGTCACCGAAGATTCCGCGTTCCTGCAGGAACACGACTTCGAGGACCTCGACCTCAGCGCGTCACTGGGCCTGCATGCGGAGGGCGACTGGAAAGTCGGCCCGGTTCCACTGAATGCGCTCCTGCGCTACCGGCATGACGTCGACTCCGGCAATGGCGCGCAAACCGATCTGCGGCTGACTGCCGGCATCATCGACTGGGGCCGCGTGCGCGCCGGACTTTACGGCCAACTGACCTGGGGTGACGACAAGTCCACGCAACGGTATTTCGGCGTTACGCCGCAACAGGCTGCCACGACCGGATTGCCGGCCTATGGCGCAGGCTCCGGATTGCGTTCCGCACAGATTGGCGTGATCGGCGACGTCGATTTTGCAAGACACTGGGCCGGACTGTGGGGAGTTTCCCTGCAACAGGTGCAGGGAGATGCAAAGGATTCGCCGATCACCCGGGATCGCTCGAACTGGTACGCGAATGCAGGCGTCGCCTATCGCTTTTAGCGAGTACCTTAAACCCGCGGCGGGTCAGTCTCGCGTGCGAAATGGCGATGTTTTCCCAATGCCAGAATGAATTCCCGCAGGGCTTCGTCTGACCGCTCTCCGCTGTATCGAAGCAAACCGGGATCTGCGTCGCCAGAAGGGAGGTGGGGAGGAATGCCGGCCTTATCCAGCAAAATCGCTGCGGCGCCCAGAAGCAAAATCGGCTTGCAATGCCGGTATTGATCCTTCAAGAACTCGAGCGCATGACCGCTGTTGGAGAGCGCCTGTGCAGCGGGTTTCCCGTCAGGAATTATCACTGCGTCCCACAGGACTGAGGGCGCCGCCTCCATCGATACCTCGACCTCGACCGGGTCGCCCGTCGCCGTCCCTATTTGGCCGAGCTTTACGCCGACGAACCTCGGAACGGCGCCCGCGTCAGACAGGCCTTTGTGCAGGGCAAGTGCCGCCGTTCCGTCGACACCATCCGCGACGATTACCGCAATCCGCCGTGTTTTGATCCCCTCGATCCCGGGTCGCGCAAAAAGAGACAGCGCGGTGGACGGCTGCACGTCTTTTTTACTCGAGCGTTCGACGAGCTTCGGCAACGGATCGGGCAGGCTGCGCATCCCGATACCGTCGGCCACGGCCTGGGCCAGTTCATTGGCGACATTCAATAGCTGTGCAACAACACGCCGACGCACAGCCGTTGTCTGAACCTTGGTGAGCTCGAAGCGGAACGCGTTGATGATGTGCTGTTTCTCAACATCGGTCTGACTGTTCCAGAACAGAGTGGCCTGATTGTAGTGCTCCGCGAATTTTTCAGGCTTCCCGCGGACCTTGTGTTCCTCTGTCGGCTCCGGAAAAGACATAAAACCCTTCACGCCAGCCTGGAACGGGCAACCCCCTCCGAGAGAATTCGGCTCATAGGCGACGCGGCCGCGCGGTATGGACTGCCGGTGCATGCCGTCGCGCTGATTGTTGTGGACTTGCGCGACAGGTGCGTTGATCGGAATCTCGTGGAAATTCGGCCCACCCAGGCGCGAAATCTGGGTGTCTACATAGGAGTGGATGCGCCCGGCCAGTAACGGGTCGTTACTGAAGTCCAGGCCCGGCACGATATGCGCCGTGCAGAAGGCGACCTGCTCGGTCTCCGCAAAGAAGTTGTCCGGATTGCGGTTAAGCACCATGCGGCCGATGGGCGTAACGGGCACCAGCTCTTCTGGAATGAGCTTCGTTGCATCGAGAACATCGAAGCTGAAGCGCTCGGCGGTGTCCTCGTCGAATATCTGTATGCCAAGTTCCCACTCAGGATAAGCACCCGCTTCGATGGCCTCCCAAAGGTCCCGTCGATGAAAGTCGGAGTCCGCCCCCGAGATCTTCACTGCCTCGTCCCACACCAGAGAATGGGTGCCGGCCGACGGGTTCCAGTGAAACTTTACGAATTGCGACGCTCCCGACGCGTTCACGAATCGAAAAGAATGCACGCCAAATCCCTGCATCATCCGGTAACTGCGCGGGATCGCACGGTCGGACATCACCCACATAAGCATGTGGGTTGTCTCGGGCATCAGGGACACGAAATCCCAAAAGGTGTCGTGGGCGGAGCCCGCCTGCGGCATGCCGTGATGGGGTTCCGGTTTCACCGCATGGATGACGTCCGGAAACTTCATCGCGTCCTGGATGAAAAATACCGGGATGTTGTTTCCGACCAGGTCCCAATTGCCTTCGTCGGTGTAGAACTTCACGGCGAACCCGCGCACGTCGCGGGCGGTATCGGTCGACCCGCGCTCGCCCGCCACCGTTGAAAATCGGACGAACACCGGGGTCCGCTTGCCGGCTTCGGCAAAAATTGAAGCGCGGGTGATCCTGGTAAGGGGTTTGTAGCATTCAAAATACCCATGTGCGCCGGAACCACGGGCATGGACGATCCGCTCCGGAATGCGCTCGTGGTCGAAGTGTGTAATCTTCTCCCGAAGGATGAAATCCTCCAGAAGAGAGGGTCCTCGCAGGCCCGCCTTGAGCGAGTTCTGGTTGTCTGCAACCGGCACCCCCTGATTGGTGGTCAGGACACGGCCGCCTGAATCGACGCGCACGCGGTCCAGCGGCCCATTGCCCGGATTCGAGCTTGCCGGCGGCGTCCCGCTGCCAACTTTATCCGATGCATTGGATTCTGTGAGCGTGCTGCCCGTTACCATCGGGTGTGGCGGTTCGGCGGTCTGTCCTTTTGCCGGCTTTGCCGCGGCAGGCCCGAACTCAGAGGGTTTTGCCGCGTTAAATGGAAACGCCGCAGCCAGCGCCTCGACTCCGGCCATTTTTGAAGTCGCCGCATCGGACACCCCGCCTCCGGCGTCCCTGCGACTTGGTCCACTCACTGTCGAACGCGCCGACGTTTTTGACGCCGGGTTAGCCGGAGTCTGGCGGCCCGCAGACTCGCGCGGGTTGGCACCTGTGGACGCTGATTTCTTGCGGTCATCTTTACGGGCTGCCATTGTATGTATCTCCGTCAGCTAGATCGTTCATGAAAAATATATTCGTTCAGCGCGTCTTCTCGCTTTCCTGCTCTGTTAGTGCGGCGCCAATGGCCGTCCTGGCGTCCCCGATACCCCTTGTCGGTACCTGTCTGAATCCCTCCGCGAGGGAAGGTTCCCCGCAGAGCCCCAAAGCTGATCCGCGGCAGCTTCATGTCAGTCACGACGCCGTCCGCAGGTTGGCAATCGATATCCGCAAAGTCCGTACCGCTTCGCAGGAAAAAATTAATTGCGTAATCTTATGGAAACCCGGCGCGCATCCGTGGCGACGCGGAAAGAGTTACAAACCAACACGCAATCTTTTCAAAATTCTCCGGTCAGAATCGGACAAGCCTCCCCTGCATCGATCTCAATTTCCACGGTCGGTGCCGTGGTACGTATCTTGCAAGTTCGTGCCAGCAATGCTGGTGCGAATAAAAAATAGCCGGCTAACTAACTGACCAATAGAAAAAACAAAAATGAACCTGCGATCCATCAAGACCCGATTTACCGCGCCCGGTTATGCCGAACCCGTGTTGCTGATCCGCGACGGACGTGTGATCCGCCGCAATCTCAAGCGCCTGTTGATGAGTCCAGAGGAATTGATGGCGAGGCTGCGCCGCTCGGGCATTCGCACTCTGAGTTCGGTAAGCATGTGCATGCTCAACCCGGATGGCGAAGTCAGCGTATTTGTCGCCTCCTGACCCGTTTTCCGGAGCGACCGGCGCCACGGAGCAATGCCCGCGTGCACGGAATTGACGCACGCCAGCCACATCTCTGGAATGGATCGCCGAGAAACCGTTAGCAACCGGCGCGAATGCGGATCGCGTGCGAAACGGGCTTTGCCACACCACCGTCATGTTCCCCTGTCAGAGTCATTCACTACCCGACACGGAAGGCGAACCATGCAAGCGTATCCTGCAATCGGTACTTTCTCGCGTAGTCCGAACGGCGCCTTTGCGAACGCAACCTGTTTAACAAAGGGCTGGGTGAACGTCAGCAATCACGCAGCCGGGCATGGACTCGCGGCTCAAGTGTTCATCACCCGCGCGGCCTGGATGAATGCCGTGTATTTCGTACGGCTGCCCGACGACCGCTTCGATCCGGTGCGGGAGAACTGGCGCATGGGCCGGCTGATCGAGGAGGTCTGCTGCGCCATGTCGGCGCGAAAATGCCCCGGCGTCGGCCCGAGCGAATTCACGCTTTCGCTGGTGGAGGGTTTCGACCGTCTGCGCTCGCTCGAACTGCCCGCCGCACAACTTCATGTGCGGATTGAACACCAGCATGCATCGCCGGAAATATGGGTGGATGTCGCCTGCAGCCACGGTCGCCACCGGACTAGCCCCATCAATCACTGAACTGGAGCAGAGCATGAGCACCACCCTGACAGCGCCCTCTTCACCCATCGAGTTCCTTGACATCACCCCGCTGGCACGCCGCTACGGTTTCAGGGTCGACGTGAAGATCGCGCGGGAGCTCGCGGAACGGGCCGGCGATGAAACACTCATCGGTTGCGTGCTTCGCGCGGCGGCCGATGCGCTGATGATGCGCGGCTCGCGCCTCGAATTCATGAATCCGCTCCAGTCCATCAAACCACTTGAGTCCATGAATTCCCTGGTATTCGCTATCAAGACGCTACGCGCGCCCGCTCAACTGGTCGCGCACCTGCGGCTCGCGATGCAGCTCGACAATCGCCACTATGCGGAACCGACCATTACGCTCCGCCTGGCCGCCTGAATACCGCCGCCTGGCGATAAAGCGCCGGTGCGGGAAGGGCAGGACATGCCTGTCGCATGAATGCGACGGCCGGTTCAGGGGTAGTTTTACTTGCCCTCCAATGAAACTTGAAGCACCGGCCGCAGTCCATTGCGTTAATGGCCAGATTTTTCAACTTCGGTTTCCCGGCATCAGCGGCCGGCCATGCCTTGCGCATGGACGATGCCGGCGTGCTATCGCGCGCCGGCATGGCCTCCGCGCTGCCTGCTGCACCGCCGGTCTGGCAGCCCGAACCAACCTCGGCTGGCGATCCTGGAGGAGGGCCCCGGGTCCTGCTGCTGACATCGAGCCTGGGTTCGGGGCACGTTCGCGCGGCGCAGGCAATTGAGCTCGCGGTACGCGAACGTAACTCCGGTGCCACAGTACTGACGCTGGATTTCTGGTCGCTCATGGACCAGAAAGTAGCCTGGGCGGTGCGTACTGCCTACCTGCGCCTGGTGCAGGAACATCCGGCATTGTTCGACCGCATTTACCAGCTTGACCAGCGCATGTGGCGCGCAATCCTGGAGCGTAGCGAACCACCGCCCGCGGCGTTTGCCGACGTCATTGCACTCATGCCGCCCGTCAATACTGCAGAATCCAACAGCGAAGAAGGTGCGCATTACCCACACTACCGGTCGGATCGACTGATGCTGCCCTTGTTGAGCGCGGCGCTGGCAGGGCAGCTGCGCGCCACGCCGGTCGGCAGCCGCCTGCTGCGCCTCGGCCTGGTGCAGAATGCGTGGCGCCGGCTCTCACGCCGCCTTGCCGCGGAAGTCCGGGCATTCAATCCGGATGTCGTCGTTGCGACGCAGATGAACTCCGCCGCACTGCTGTCTTCGGCAAGGAAGAACGGCGGTCTGCACGCGCCCACCCTGGGTGTGCCGACCGATTTCGGACTCCACGATTTCTGGGTACAAACCGGCGTCGACTATTACTGCGTCGCCCACGAATCCGTGGACGGCCTTCGCGCCGCGGAGATGGAAGCGGGAAAGATCATGGCCACCGGAATCCCGCTGATGCCGCGCTTCCGCCAGCCGCCGACCATGGAACAGGCGCGCCAATCGCTGCGCCTGAAGCCCGGGACACCGGTGATACTGGTAGCCGGAGGCGGATTGGGGCTCGGGGTGCACGTCGTGGCGGAAAGGTTGCTCGCCTGCCGCACGCGGATGCAACTTCTGGTCATCGCGGGGCACAACGCCGCCGCACTGCGGGCACTGACGTCCCTTGCCGCCAGCCATCCAGATCGCATTCAGGTGCGGGAGTGGACCGAAAACATGGAGCTTTTCATTCGCGCCGCCGATATAGTGGTGGGCAAGCCCGGCGGACTGACTGTCGCAGAAGTGCTGGCCTGCGGAAGGCCCCTGCTGGCCACCCGCGCCCTCGGCGGGCAGGAGGGATTCAATGTGCGCTTCCTGGAACGGCATGGGGTAGGCCGACTGGTCCAGGAAGCGGACCTGGTGGAGGCGATCGAAGGCTGGCTCGCAAATCCCGATGCGTTGCGGCACATGAAGGAGCGCGCGTGGTCACTCGGCCGCCGCAACGGCGCGGAACAAATCTCCGAACTGGTGGTAAGCCTCGCCGGACAGCGCCCGGCCCGGCGCCTGCCGGGACATCAGTGATGGACTGGTTGCGCAGTCTGGTTCAGCGGGCACTCGTCCACGTCGATGGCCGCTACCAGCGCGCCAATCACCTGCAGCCGGTCGGACCTATCCTCTACGTCGGTCGGGCAACCTATCTCGGTCCGACCATCCGGTTCGACGACCAGACCGCGCTGAAAACCGGTGACGACGTCGGCATGCTGCATTTCAACAATGTCCGTTTCAGCCAGATCGAATCCAGTACTTCGACGGGGGCAGCGCTGCGGTTCACCCGTCTCATGCTCGAATCCATGCACGATCTGGCGGACCGCGCGTTCCGCGACCCGGCGTTCTGCGACCTGTCGGTGTTCCACGCGGTGAGCTGGCTGCCCGCGCACGGTCAGCGCATCGGCTTCGTCACGCGGCCGCTTCCCGAAGGGCTGAGGAAACATCTCCTGGCGGTCTGGTTCCGGCTGCTGGTCTGGGCTTTCGCCCCGGCGCCGGAAAGCCGCGGTGCGCGGCCGGATCCGCATTTCTACTGGCTGACGCGCAAGACGCTGCTGCAGCGCTTTGCAGGGAAGGAAAGGCTACGCAGGCACCAGCATGTTGAGACGCGGCCCGTCTGACGGCGAACGCATCTACCTGACGTTCGACGACGGGCCGGATCCGGTCTGGACGCCGCGGGTTCTCGACATTCTCGCAGCGGCCGGCGCGCGGGCTACGTTCTTCGTTATCGGGATGCGCGCCCGCGCCAATCCCGCCTTGCTGCGGAGCATCGCCGCGCACGGACATGAAATCGGCAACCATACCGGCACGCATCGGCATCCCTGGACACTGCCGCCCGCGGCGGCGCGCCGCGAAGTGCGGGATGGCGCCGACGCGATCGCCGACATCACCGGCACCCGACCGCTGTTCTATCGTCCCCCGCACGGCCGGCTGCGGCGCTGCATGGCCGAGGAAGCACAGGGAAATGGACAGGCCATCGTGCTTTGGAGCCTGAGCGCCGTGGACTGGGGGCCGCTGGGCAACAAGCCGGGAATCCTCCGGCGCCTGACAAAAGCCACTGCCGGGGACATCGTGCTGTTGCACGATGGCGGGCGCGGTCCGAACAAGCCGCAGCACATGACCGCGGTGTTACCGGATTTTCTTGACGCAATGGCCCGGTGGCGCCTCGCTGCGGGATCGCTGCAGCAGGCGGTGCACACAGCCGCGATCTGAGAGGGGGCTCACTTCGCCAAGGGTTAAATGTGACGGGTTAAATGTGACGGGTTAAATGTGACGAGGGGTTAAATGTGACGGGGCGAATGCGGTGGGGCTGAATGCGGTGGGCCGAAATGTGACGAGCGATCGCCGTTGGGATCAGATCGAAAGCCCAATCTCGGGCGAAACAACTGCACCACACTTGGGCCAGCGCCACCGCCGCATCGCCGCCCGGCACACGAATCGCACCCCCGGATCCAGCGCCGGTCATCGGCTGAGCGATGCACACGGACCAGACACAGGCTCAATCGGGCTTCCGGCCTCCGCGCGAACACAGGTCGGGACGCGCCATCATGATGATCTCGTCCACGACCGCCGGCAGCAACGGCACGCAACTTGAGTCAATGACGGCCGGAAAGCTCGCGATCGTGCGCCGCACTTCCTCGCAAACGCGTTTTCCATCCGGCAAGGAAACCTGCATCAGGTAGACGCCGGCGGGGTCCTGCGAAATCTGCGTCACGTGGAACTGATCCGGCTCCAGCATCCCGGCCCTCTGGGTGATCATCCTGATGGCGTTCTCAAGCAATTCCTTTCTCGTCATGTTCCGCTCCCCTGGGTGGAGCGATGACCATGCCCTGTCGCAGTTCAGCGACGGCGCGCCCACCGCGTTGTCCGGTGTGACAGAGCGCTTTGCGTCGAGTTCCGGGACGACGTCTAAAGACTACACCCAACGCAAAAGTTGAAATCACCCGCCGCTTGGCGCGGCGACGATCATGACTTCGTCGCCAGCTTCAAGGCGCTGGTCCAGGCGCAGCGCCATCTCGCCGTTGACGATGTAGAGGTGCCGTGCATCGCGCGGATCGACGCAGATCGAATGGATTTGCGCGCCGTCGGGCCCCGGAAAGATCGCGTGCTTTCGGCTGAATTCACGTCGTCACGATTTCATTCGAAGCTGAATCCCGGAGTACGCGTGTAGTAATGCAGGCCTTCGTCCTGGATGACGAACGAGCGCATGCGCTTCGTGCCGCGGTTGTGGTGCGAATGCAGCAGCGACGCAGGCGTGATCTGCGCGGCCCCGGTCGACCAATCGATGCGCTTGTCCGCGATCATCGAGTGAATGCCCTCGCCCTCAATGGCCAGGGTCACGGCAACGCCGTTGTGGCGGTGCGGCCGCTGGTCGCCGCCCGCTTCCAGCGTATTGATCGCGCTATTGATCAACGGTGTGGTGTGATAGCCGGGTGCGAAATCGTGGCAGGAGAACATCACCGAACAACCCGTGGTCCTCTCCGTTCTCTTGCGCGTGTAGACGCCCTGGAAAACACGGTCGATCTCGGCCGCGGGCCAGTGAGTGGCCTCCACAGCCGGCGTTTCGGGTGCGGGGGGACGCAGCCCTTCGAATGCCAGCAGCGGTTCGTCGCTCACACCGAACAGCAATGCATCCGTTGTCGCGCGATGCGCCGTGTCGCCGGAGGGAAAGCAGAGCACGTCCCCGGCGCCCCACGCAATGGCTTCATTGCGGTTAAGGCTCTCACCTTTCCCGTACATCACGTAGAACACTTCGCTGGAAGCGGCGAACGCGGTGCTGAGCGCCTCGCCGGCGCGGATCCGGAAGTACCGGCAGAGCAGGGTCGGCGTAGTGGCCGGATAGGTGGTCGCCAGATCGCCCGACGCATCCAGGGCAATGGCCGAAGTCGGCGTCGCCGCATCGAAGGCACGATCGCGTTCCTCGAGGAACTGGCGCACCGGAACCGCTGGATAGCCGAAGGTGAAGGGATTCTCGGACGTGCAGTAGCGGGCGCGTTGTTGCGGGGATTGCGTTGCCGTATCAGCGCGAACTCTGTCGGGTGCGTTCATGGGTGGTTCTCCTCGGCCGGGTCAGGGCCCGGATTTCGAATGCACCCAATATACTCCACTAAAAAAGCTTCGCACCGGGGCGAATTCCGTCGTGCGTAAACGGTCGATCCGTTTCAGAAATCTGCGCTCCGCCTGCCATCCTTTTCTCTCGTCTGCTCCGCTCCAGGTGTGCCCTTGTCTTTTATCTCGATTTCGATGCCATCATCTGCTCCAGGGTCCTCACCACACCCGGGTCCGGCATCACGAACGGATGCGCGGTTTCGCAGGCGCGAGCCGCGCGCAGCACTTTCGCGTCGCAGAATTTGTCACCCACCAGTGGCAGCGCCAAAGGCAGTCCGCGGCGCGTGAAGCCGCAAGGCAATGATGCGGGAATCCAGGTACTCCAGGTGCAACCGGATCGAACCGTTGGCGCCGTTCAGGCCGGGGATTTTTTCAGCTTCTGCGCGAACTTCTGCCGGAACTTCGCCACCTTGGGCGCGACGATGAACTGGCAGTAAGGCTGGTTCGGATTATTCTCGAAATATTCCTGGTGATAGCGTTCGGCGACGTAGAAGTGCCCGGCAGGCACAATCTGGGTGACGATGGGCCCGCTGAACGCCTTGTCATTGCCAAGTTCGCGGACGATTTTCTCGGCTTCCGTTTTTTGCCCGGGAGTGTGATGAAAAATCGCGGACCGATACTGCGTCCCGGAATCGTTGCCCTGGCGGTTCAGGGTGGTCGGATCGTGGATGACGAAAAACACTTCGAGCAGGTCGCGGAAGCTGATTTTTGCCGGATCGTAAGTTACCTGCACGACTTCGGCGTGCCCGGTGTCCCCGTCGCAAACGCGCTCGTAGGTGGGATTGGGCATTTCTCCGTCCATATAACCGGACTCGACACTGGTTACACCGTCGAGCCTGTCATAAACCGCCTCCAGGCACCAGAAACAGCCGCCCGCAAGAGTGGCCATTTCCTTCTCGTTTCCCGCCATTTTCCGCCTCCACCCACCTCACCCCGGCCCTCTCCCCCCGCCAGCGGGCGGAGAGGGTGACGTGGCGGTGACTAAGTTGATTTCAACGCACGAATTGAAATTTTAGTCTTTCCAGGAAGGTCCATGGGTAACGCTTTGCGCTTCTACACCCTCTCCGCCTCAAGGGGGAGAGGGCTGGGGTGAGGGGGTGGGGTGACAATGACTTCCTGCCACGCGGCGGCAAGGCGCCTGGCCAGAGTGTCGGCATGCCACTCCCGCACATAGGCCAGCCCCTCTTCGGAAAGCCGGGCACGCAGTTCGGGATCATTCATCAGCGTGACGATGTGCGCGGCGAAATCCGCCTCGTCATCCTGGGGGACCAGGGCGCCCCGCCGGGGACCCACAATGTCGCGCGTGCCCATCACCGCCGTTGAAATCACCGGCACTCCGAGCGCCATGGCCTCGAGCAGCACCAGACCCTGGGTCTCGGTGCGCGACGCGAACACGAAGGCATCTGCGGCGCGATAACAGTCCAGCAATGCGCCACTCCTGTCGAGGTAGCCGACGAACAGGACGCGTTCCCGCAGGCCCAGTTTTTCGGTCAGTTTCTTCAGCGATGCCAGCGCCGGCCCTTCGCCCGCGATCACGAGGAGCAGTTCCGGATTCTGCGCCACCGCGAGATGCAGCGCGCGCAGCAGGAAGTCGATGTTTTTCTCGTACGCCACGCGGCCCACGAACAGCAGCACAGGCCGATCCTCGGGAATGCCGTGCCGGCGGCGGAATGCCCCGCGGTCGCCACCCGCAAACTGGGTGACGGGAATCCCGGTGGGGATGACATGCATCGGAACGGTTACGCCATAGTCGGCCAGCTTGTCCCGCATCGCACCCGACGGCACGATGAGGGCGTTCATCCTATTGCACTGGGTGCGGGAAAATCGCCGTGACAGGCCGCGCAGGAATTCTTTGGGCAACAGCGGAACATAGTGGAACAGGTACTCTTCGAAGAAGGTGTGATAGGTCTCAACCCGCGGCACGCCGAGTTCGTCGGCGATTTCGATGCCGCGATAGTGCGCGATAAACGGGGTCTGGATGTGCACGAGGTCGTACTTCTGTGCACGCAGCCGCGGCATGAGCGCGCGCAGTCCGTCGGAGCGCATCATCCGGTCTTCGGGATCGAAAGGGACATAACGCGAAGCGACGCGCATGACGTCGCTTTCGGCGGAGCGCACGCCGGGATATTCCGGCGCTACGAGGTCGACCTGGTGGCCGAGTGCGCCCAGTTCGTGGCGGAAGGTCTGGATCGAAGTGGAAACACCGTTCACCCGCGGGAAGTACACGTCCGAGATCATCAGGACTTTCATCAAATGGCCCATGGCAACGGTAATGTTGCAAGGATATGCGTGAATTATTACAGGGTCGCGACAGGCGCGGCCAAGGCCCTATAATCGGCCAAAGGAACAGGGAGATAAATGATCGGCCTATTGCAACGGGTGAGTCAGGCGCAGGTCATGGTCGAAGACCGCATTGTCGGCAGTATCGGTATCGGGCTGATGGTGCTGATCTGCGCCGAACGCGGCGACACCGCGGCGGAAGCCGACCGCCTTCTGGAGCGTCTGCTCAACTACCGGGTGTTTTCGGACGCGCAGGGCCGCATGAACCTCAGCCTGCGTGACGTTGCCGGCGCGCTGCTGCTGGTACCGCAGTTCACGCTGGCGGCGGACACCCGCAAGGGCAACCGTCCCAGCTTCACCCCGGCCGCGCCGCCAGAAGAAGGCCGCCGACTGTTCGACTACATGCTGGAGCACGCAAGGCACATCCATGTGCCGGTCGAATCGGGCGAGTTCGGTGCCGACATGAAAGTCTCCCTGACCAACGACGGCCCGGTGACGATCTGGCTGCAGGTCGAACCGGAACCCGTCCCGGGAAGCGGGCCATAACAGCGGGACTCCGGGACTCAGGAGCTCATGGGGTTACCGCGCCGGCTCCCCGAGCATGAGACAATTGCTCGTTTTTGACCAGCGTTCGAAAGTACCAAGAATAATGTCAATGCATTCGAATTCCGACGGGCCGGCACCACGCGTATTACTGGTGGACGACGCTCCGGATAACCGCCTGATGATGTCGCTGTTCCTGCGGCGCTCCGGCGTCGAAATCCTCATAGCGCGCAACGGTGAAGAGGCGCTGCAGGTGACGGCTTCGATGGGCCCGGACCTGGTGATACTCGATTTTCATATCGCAGGCATGTCCGGGTTCGAGGTCTGCAAGCGCATCAAGACCAATCCTGCGACTGCGCATACCCCTGTTGTTTTCCTGGCTGCAGACGAGGATCGCGACGATCGCATCAAGGGCTTGCAGGTCGGCGCCGACGATTTCTTCAGCAAACCGGTGCGCCGCGATGAGTTCCTGGTGCGGGTGAAATCGCTGGTCAGCGCGCACAGGGCGCGCCGGCTGCAGAATGTTCCGCAGATGGTCGCGGAAACGACTCTGGGCGCGGAAGCGGATGCCAGGTCGGATGCGCCGCGCAACTTGATGGACAAGAGGATCCTCACCACGTCCGGACTGCCCGGCAATCCGCTCGTGGGCTACCAGACGCGTTTCGATGCGGTCATCCTGTTTGCCGATCTGCGTGGATTCACCCGCATGGCGGAACAGCTCGCGCCCGCACAGGTCGTGCAACTGCTCAACCAGTATTTCTCGCTGCTGACCAACGTTACGTACCGCTACAACGGCGTCATATTCAACATGGCCGGCGACAGCCTGCTGGTGGGTTTCGGGGTTCCCTTCGATCAGCCCGATGCCGCGGATCGCGCCATCAAGTGCGGGTATGACATGCTGGCCGATTTCGAAATCCTGTCTGCCGACTGGAAGGAAAAGCATGGCCTGGAGACCGGCCTTGGCATCGGCGTAAACAAGGGCGAAGTCGTCGCCGGGAACGTCGGCTCGCCCGCCTACATGAGCTTCACGATCATCGGCGACGCCGTGAACATCGCCTCGCGGCTGATGCAGCGCGCCCGCGCCGGCGAGCTGCTGCTGTCCGAACGGGTCATGGAGGCGCTGAAGGCCGGCCGGGTAGAGGTCGACGCCATCTCGCTGCCCCCGCTGACGCTGCGCGGCCGCTCCGAGCCGATCGGGCTTTACTGCATCCCGTTCAGGGGCCGAATAGACACCCGCCTCTGACGCGCAGCTCTCCGCCGCGCCACCCGGGCCGCATGGAGTTCCCGTCAGGGGCGGCGCATTGTCTGATAGAAATTCTCTATCAGACCCTTCAAAACTATCCATTGGCTCGATCGGCTGCTCCTCCCTAACATTGCCTTAAGTGCCCTCAGCAAGATTTGTGGTCATTTATCGGTACCCGGACCCCAAACCGTACCGAGTCGTCGAGTACAAACAACCAGAAGGTAGAGAACCGAAGGTAGAGAACCTATGTCAAGCGAAGTCAAGTGCCCGTTCAATCACCCAGTTGGCGGCGGCACGTCGAACCGTGACTGGTGGCCGAACCAACTCCGGCTGGATCTCCTGCACCAGCACTCCTCCAAGTCCAATCCGCTGGGCGATGACTTCAACTACGCCGAAGAGTTCAACAGCCTCGACCTGGCGGCCGTGAAGAAGGATATCGCGGCGCTGATGACCGATTCGGCCGGCGGACTTCGGTCACTACGGGCCGTTGTTCATCCGCATGGCCTGGCACAGCGCCGGCGCGGTGCCGCATGCCCACGACAAGTCGAAACGTATTGCACCTTCCATGCTGACCACAGACCTGTCGCTGCGCCTCGACCCGGCGTACGCAAAGATCTCGCGGCGTTTCATGGAGAACCCGGACCAGTTCGCGGATGCGTTCGCCCGCGCCTGGTTCAAGCTTACGCACCGCGACATGGGCCCGCGCCCGCGCTATCGCGGGCCAGAGGTGCCGAAGGAAGAACTCCTCTGGCAGGATCCGGTCCCCGCGGTCAATCACAAGCTGATCGATGGGCAGGACATTGCCTCGCTCAAGAGCAAGGTCCTGGCTTCAGGCCAGACAGTTTCGCAGCTAGTGTCGACTGCCTGGGCATCGGCGTCCACTTTCCGTGGCTCCGACAAGCGCGGTGGCGCGAACGGTGCGCGCATCCGCCTCGCGCCGCAGAAGGACTGGGACGTCAACCAGCCCGCGCAACTGGCGAAAGTGCTCAAGACGCTGGACGGCATCCAGGGCGAGTTCAACAAGGCGGCCAGAAGCGCTGACCAACGACTTCTTCATCAACCTGCTCGACATGGGCACGGAGTGGAAGGCAACGTCGGACGCGAAGGATGTGTTCGAAGGGCGTGACCGCACGACGGGCGTGGTCAAGTGGACCGGCACGCGTGTCGATCTGGTCTTCGGTTCGAACGCCCAGCTCCGGGCCCTGGCCGAGGTCTATGGCAGATCGGATGCGCAGGCGAAGTTCATCAAGGACTTCATCGCGGCCTGGACCAAGGTGATGGACCTCGACCGCTTCGACCTGGCGTGATGTCATGACCACCGCGATCCTTGCCGCTGAAAAGTGGCTGAACGACGGCCCGCTCCCGACCCGCCATCCGTGGCGGCGGGCCGCGGGCGCGGTCGTGCTCCTGCTGGGAGCGGCGGCCATGCTCTGCAGCGGCGCCAGAGGCCTCTGGCACTGGATTGCTTGGGGGCCTTCGATCATCCCGGCGCTGGGGTGACCGGGGCGGGTTCCACGATCCTGCAACCAAACGTATCCGCCTGCGCCGGAAGGCACGATCCCTGTGGCAGAATGCTCCGACAACAACAGGAGGAGCACCCCATGAAACGCTTCGACCCGGTAACCCAGGCCCGCATCGACCTGACGGCAGCCCTGCGCTCCGCCGCGCGGATGGGCCTCAACGAAGGCGTCTGCAACCATTTCAGCCTGGAAGTCCCGGGCGACCCCAGCAAGTTCCTGATCAATCCGCAGGGCTTGCATTGGTCCGAGCTCACCCCCGCCGACATGATGATCGTCGACGAGAACGGCAAGGTCGTGGATGGCAAGCATCAAGTCGAGCCGACCGCGTTCTTCATCCACGGGCGCATCCATCTTGGCAAGCGAAAGAAAGCCGTCCTGCACACGCACATGCCGTTCGCCACCGCGCTGACCCTGCTCGACGGCGGCGAACTGGACGTGTTCGCCAACCAGAACGCCATGCGTTACTACGGGCGCATCGGCTATGACCGGGAATATGGCGGCGTTGCGCTTGCCAACGAGGAAGGCGACCGAATCTGCAACGCCCTTGGCAACAGCGACGTGGTATTCATGCAGCATCATGGCGTCATCGTCTGCGGCGACAACATCGCCTACGCCTTCGACGACCTTTACTATCTGGAGCGTTGCTGCATGGTGCAGGTGCTGGCACAGAGCACCGGCGGCAAGTTCAAGCGCGTGCCAGAAAAAATGGTGGCCGAAGTCGCGAAGCAGATCGAAAACGAGCGCCAGCAATCGATCCTCCATTTCGAGGCGCTGAAACGATTGCTGGACCGCAACGAACCAGGCTGGTCGCGGTTGAACTGACCCGGTAGAAAGTCCCGCCTGCCACAGCGTCCGGCTATGGCAGCGCTATCCCTGATTGGTCCGGCGTAGCGCCTTCCGATAGCTCGGGGCGCGATCAACCTGCGTCCAGTGTCTGCACGTCCAAAATCCCGGTTCGGCCGGCCGGGACCGGCGGCCTATGACTTTCCGCATATTTCCCGACGGCGCCTTCATGTCTACATTGCATCTCACGCGCACGGCACCGGCGGATGGAGGGATCTCCCGAAACCGTCGATCCAGATTAAGGCGCGATAGCTGATCGGTTCGGACAACAGGATCCGGTCCATTGCAGCAAACTTTCTTTCAAGGAGACAGCCATGAAACAGCAACAGGAGTTCGGTACCAAGTGGATCGCGGTTGCAGCCCTGGCTTTGGCATCCGCCAGCGCGCTCGCTGCGGGACCTGCCATCGTGAAATCCAACGGCGGCATGGTGAACGAAGTCCAGGGGCGTGCCGCGGGCGCGTCGCCCGGGGCGCAAGGCAAGGCAGTTCATATCGCCGACAGGACCGCGGTTTTGGCGGTAAGCGGACGCGGCAGCCAGATCCCCAATGCCTCTCCGGTTCGGGTGGATGCCAGTGCGACCGATGTGGGACATTTCGGTCGCGGTACGGCCCCGATGGTAAAGGCCAAACAGCCCCAGGGCGAAACGCTCGCCCAGAACCGCTAGGAGCGGTACGCACGCAATTTGTGCGGTAAGCGGGTGACGACGCCGAAAATGCAGGGTATGCGCTTCAAGGGCTCCGGGTGCTGTGCGCCCGGAGTCCCTTCCATTCATCCGACGCCCGCCTGGTACGGTGACAGGTCGGGGGGGATCGCGGCCGGCGCCCATCGGGAGTGCCGGATGCTTATTGCACGCAACCTACGAAACGTGATAACACGTTGCAAGCTTCAAGAAGTCCTCGGGGAGATTTCGTGAAGATTCTGCTTGCGGCACCGACCGGCTGGGCGACCGACGCGCTGTGTGGCCTGCTTCGAAAGCTGGCGCCGGGCGCGGAGGTTCACGTCGTGCCTGACGCGAGGTCGCTGGACACCCCCGGCGGGCCGGCCGACTTGATCCTGCTCGACATCGATGTTGAGCCCACGAAAGCCTCTTCGATCGTTGCCGATGCCGCGCGGAATCATGCTTCCAGCCGGATCGTGGCCATGGGCAGCCAGGAAGGCAAACGGCATGTGGAATCCCTCATTGACGCGGGCGCATTGACCTATTTGCCTCACAGTTTTACCGAGACAGTGATCATGGGTACATTGCACCTGATCATCGACAACCTGAAGGATTCGGCAAAGGACGCTGGCGCCGCGCCATCCGATGCGAACTTGCCAGAAAGCAGCGGACCCGCCGCACCAGGGGAAGATGGGTTCGGACTCACTCGCCGTCAGGCCGATGTCCTGGCGCTGGTTTGCGAAGGAAAGGCCAACCGCTCGATCGCACAGGCGCTTGGCATTTCCGAAGGCGTGGTGAAGCTGCACGTAACGGCGATCCACAAGGCGCTCAAGGTACGCAGCCGCGCCGAGGCAATATTGGTGGCGTCCCGTTCGCAAAGCGTAACCTTCCGCCAGTTAAGGAAGGCGGAGGGCGGCAAGCTGGATCTAGACTGGCTGCTCGGACACATGACCCATGAGCGCCTGCCGCGGGACAGCGTGTTGTTCCGGATCGGCGATCCCGCGGGCGAGCTTTACTACCTGCAGAGGGGCGCGATACGCCTGGAAGAGATCAATACGGAACTGCCGGTCGGAACCATGTTCGGCGAGATCGGCATTTTCTCTCCCAGCCAGAAACGCACCTGCTCGGCGGTATGCACCAGCACCACGGATGTATTCAAGCTTACGTCCGACCAGGTGAAGCGGCTCTATTTGCTGAATCCCCAGTTTGCGCTCTACATTGTTCACCTGATCTCGCAGCGACTCATGGCGGATCGTGCGCGCGTGACCTGATCGCGATCAGGGAGGTGCGCCAATGCGCACAGGAGGGGGCTGGCGCCGGAACGGAGGTCATTGACTACCGCGATCGGGGCAGGCGTCTTTGTGGGGGCGATTGCCACCGCAATGACGCTCGTTCCCTGGTTTGGCGATCTCGAGCAGGAGATCGGATTACCATGGCTGTTTCGCCTGCGCGGATCGGTTGCCCCTCCCAAGGACGTCGTCATCGTGGTGATGAATCGGCGCTCCGCTTCCAATATCTATCTGCCCCGGGACCCCGACCGGTTCCACCGCTGCCGCGATGTCCTGATCGGCTCGGCTCCCGGGTCGCATATCAACCTGCCGGAAATGCCGGCGCGCTGGCCGCGTTGCCTGCATGCAAAACTTGTACAGCGACTCACCGCGGCAGGGGCACAAGTCGTCGCCTTTGACGTGCTGTTCAGGCAACGGCCTCCGCTGGCTGGAAACGGCGAGGACGTACAAGCATTGCAGGATGAAGCCATGGCTACGGCGTTTGCCTCCGGCCGCGTAGTTATCGCACAGAAGCTAGAACTCTTTGAGGGCCGACAAAGGCTGATCGAACTCAGTCCAGCCATTTCTGGTGCGGCACTGGGAGCAGCGCCGTTTCCGGTGCTGATCGGCAAGTACGCGCGGGTGGACAGATTCATGGTCTTCCAGGATTCGGGGTGGGCGACGCCGACCTTGCCGGCGCTGGCACTCCATGCATACGCCCTCGACACTTATCCGATCCTGGCGGATCTTGTCGCAAAAAACTCCCCTCATGGCGACCTTCTCCAGCAGGCCAGTTCAGGCAATGCGCATCAGGGTAAATCGCTTC
>Ga0163152_10000930_pt1 | contig 47999 bp, 57 predicted proteins | sample OliLakLV19MP8IB2_FD_148635 | JGI IMG/M metagenome (GOLD analysis project Ga0163152, IMG submission 148635) | Freshwater microbial mat bacterial communities from Lake Vanda, McMurdo Dry Valleys, Antarctica - Oligotrophic Lake LV.19.MP8.IB-2 | ecosystem: Environmental > Aquatic > Freshwater >...
CTTTTCTTTTTGCTCATATACTACTAACTTTACTCAAGTGATAATGTTATTGTCAACTTTAATTTGTGTCCCACCTATTCTACCGAAACATAAATGCTTATGTCAATCATCAATTAGTATCCTTTCACAAAAGCAATTACATCCCACATATTACTAGTAGCATCATATATTGCGCCCATGTAGTCGGTAATACCAGCCGTCGTACTTAGAGTGACAGAGGCAATGTCGGCACCAAGACGGAAACCACCTGCTGCAGCGGCGAGCGTTACAGTACGAGTGCCAATGCCATCTTGTTTGAACCGCCAGATGCACTTCTGGCCATGTACCGCGTTAGTCGGAACTGCCAGTGTCCGATTCCCCCCCAAGGTGACCCTAAATGTATTACCAAGCGAAACATCCGTACTAATGGTCGCGCTGTCCGTTAGATCCACTATGTTTGGTACAAACGTAGAACTTTTGACAGTTTTGTTGGTAAGAGTCTCTGTTGTAGCTCTGGTAACTAACGTATCGGTGGCTGCTGGGAGCGTCAGGGTGCCGCTAGCGGTGGCTGTGGCATCCAGGATGGTTACACCGCTAGTATTACCGGCAAACTTAAGCTTGCCTACATTGCCAGCCACCCCAAATGTCTTGATGCCTGTCACGGTCTGATCGGTTGTGGTAGTCATATCGCCAGGTCCGACTGGTCCGGCTGGCCCAGTTGCTCCCTGCGGCCCAGTTGCTCCCAATCCACCGGCAGTATCTACATAGGCCTTGGTAGCGGCATCACTACCCAAGGTAGGCGTGGGCACGCGGGGTGATATATTAAATATTTTTGACCCCGATATAGTTTGGGTTCCCGTTCTGCTGACGGTGTCACTTAGGCTGCCGTCGGGATTATGCGCAACCTTAAGAAATTCATTAAGAACATCGCCCCAAGTTCCGTCATCTCCACCAGGCTGCGGTAAACGAGCCATTCAATCTCTCCCCATAACTCCCATTACTGTTTATAGAATTATAGCAGTATAGCACTACCTCTTTTGTCCTCCATAGGCTGACGAGCCATAGCCGCCAACCGCCGCTTTTTGACCCTTGAACGGCGAATAATCTACTAAACTTCTCAATATTCCGCTAATACCGGTTATAATGAGCGCCCCTGCCCCAATATGAGCCAGGAATTGCCTTCTATCCATAGGTTTGTTTAATAGTGTTTGTACAGTTTTATGAGCCATATCGTTTTTGTTTTATAGCTTATGTACAGCGTACCTCCCAAGAAACTACTTGTCAATAAGCATATGCTTTTATATAGGACTTTCGCACATCATCGCAGCAACAAACCACAGATAGCTGGCTGCAAACTGTCTATCTCACCTCGGCGTAGCTATGGCTACTCCTCCATAAGCTAGACAGTTTTCACTTCAGCTATCTGCACCCTGTTATCTACGTAAATGTGCGAAAGTCCTATATAAATGTACGTGTACCTAATAGTTTATTTTAATGCCCAAATTGACTGACGCCATCTATAGCTAACAAGGGACGATAGCTAGGTTGAAATGTCGGCCTATGCTCCGGCTGTACCAAAGCTCGTTTAGACACTAATCGGATAGGCATATGTGGGGATGAATTCATAACGAAGCCATCCATAGAACGTAGGGGCTGCAAAACTGGTGTGAGCGATACAGGACGTGGTGTGGGTGGGCCGTAAGCTGGCGCAGGAACTTTTGGTGTGCTGCGTTTTGACTGCGGTTGCACTGCGTGCTTATAAGACGCCTTTTTCTTACGGTTGGCAATTACAAGCAATACAATTGAAACGTAGTACAACGCTATTATAGGCAGGGCAACAATGAATTGGGAGGCTGGATCGTACGTGAAAGGTAGTACCAGTGCTATGCCAAAAGCACCGACTATTACATGGCGTTGGTATTTGAGTAGTTTACCTGGCTTTAGCGGTGTTATCCAATTGATAAATAGTACTAACAATGGTATCTGAAAGGCGACTGCAAACATAAGGAAATTATTGATTACATACGTCAAATATTCGTTAGCAGAGATAAGTGGCTTAATTTCGGCCGATGAATAACCGGCAAAAAAGTGTAACGACAATGGTATCATAATAAAGTACGCAAATGCTATACCGCTCGATGCCAGCAAGAAAGAAGCCCCTATAACCTTTACAAGCATCGATTTTGTGATGGGTTTGGGCAAGGCAGGCTCAATAAAGCGCACTAGATGATAAATTGCTACAGGCAAAGCCACAAAAAAGCCAATCAAGAGTGATAGCTTCATAATAAAGTTGAAACTACCCGCCGGTGAAGTATAGAATAGTGTTTGACCGAGCGGACGTTGCAACTGGACTAGTATGGGTCTGTACAACCAAAATGCTATACCGCCACTAATGCCAATGGCCAATATGACCAACATCAGACGGCGGCGTAGTTCTTTTATGTGATCGTGGAATGTTTGTGACGGTGTCACGATCCACCCCTTTTTAGTGTTTATTTCCCTACTTCTTAATACTTACTAACTATTTTTTCTTATCAGCGGTCTTTGGGTCATCATCCTCGCCTTTGAAGCCCTTTTTGACCTCGCGAGCTGACTGGCCAATGCTGCGGGCCAATTCTGGGATCTTTTTGGCACCAAACAATAGCAAGATTATTAGGAGAATAATGATCAGATCATCGGTTTTACCAAACATATGCCCTTCCTTTGTTAATTTCATGTCCTAGTATAAATGCTACAATGCAACTTGTAAATGCCTTTTGTAAAACTTCGCAGTACAATGTCGATAACTACAAAAAGCCTGTTTATTACTCTAGCGGCTGGCTTATTATTATTGCCCGGTGGGGTGTTAGCAGCGCCGTACGGTAGTGGAGAGTATGGAGCATGTAAGTATAGTCAGGGCTGTGTACCCATAACCCCCCAGCCCACAGGCAATCCTTCAGCTGGCTCAGACGTCGCACCAATCACCTCATCTGCTAACCACTTGGTTTTGATTATCTCGATTATAATACTGGCGCTTGGCTTATTACTATTTTTGCTGTTGCTGCTCAAACGCCGGCGGCAGCGGGATGAGGACGACAACACCAAATCTATACAGTAGACTTCTTCCGTTACCCTCTCTGGTCTAAAACCAATTTTCAGGGCAATCTGACAATTTTTGAACCAAAAAAGTAGCTATGGCTACTCTTTTGCCCCAAAAACCGCCAGTTCACTCCTGAAAATAGCTCTCGTCTTCAGATGGGGTAACGGAAGAAGTCTAGTGGTAAAGACGTCAAGTTTCGCTATTAACAGATGGACGTTAATTAGCTCTTAGACCAACGGGTTCCTTAGGCTTTGGTGATGTAACTGGCAGCTTGGCTGTTTGTTGCAATGGTAAGTGGAAGCCAAAGGTGGAGCCCTTGCCCTCCCGGCTAGAAAATATCATCTGCCCAGCTTGGTCCTCAACGACTCGCTTGACGAGATAAAGGCCAATACCAGTCCCATCTACTCTCTCCAGCTTGGCGTTATCGGCCCGAAAGAACTTGGCAAAAAGGTTGGCTTGCTGAGCAGTCGGTACTCCTATACCGGTGTCAGTTACCTTAAAGACAACGCCTTTCATATCGGAGCCTAGCGACACTGTCACCTGCCCTTCGGGCGTATAGTTTATGGCATTATCAATCAGATTCATAATAGCTTGGCGTGTCTTTGACGCATCGAGGTTCAGCAGAGGTACAGGCATAGGCGGCGGTACATATATAAGCGCAAGCTTTTTGGCTTGGGCTTTTATGCGTAACTGATTGATCTCTTCTGGCACAATATCATTCAAGTCGGTTGGTTTGGCATCAATGAAAAAGCGGCCAGCCTCCATCCTACTAATGTTCAATAAGTCACTGATTAAGCTGGCTGTAATGTGCAAGTGATTGAGCGTAATGTTGAGGGCTTGCTTCTGCTGTTCGCTAAACTGGCCATACATGCCGTCAATAACATTGGACAAGTAGCCCTCACTCACTGTCAATGGTGTACGTAATTGGTGGGAGGCCATAGAGATGAACTCATCCTTGACCTTATCGAGCTGGTGCAAGTTGGCGTTAGCCTCGCGTAATTGTTTGGTGGCGTCGTTAACCTTAGTCTTAAGCGTCTGGTTGAACTGCTGAATTTGGACATAGGCTTTGGCGTTTTGGATAGCTACAGCTAGTTGGTCGGCAATAATATCAATAACCCGCATATCGACGTCAGTGTAGATATCACCGCTTAACTTACTACCAAAGAGTAGATAACCTATTTTCCCTTCTTGCGTTCGTAGCGCTACAAAGACACCAATGCCGTACTTTTGAAGCACCTTTTTGCGTTGTCCCTCTGGCTCTTCGTCGGTGATAATGACCCTGCCGGTTAGGTGAGCTAACTCTTTCGCCAGTCCCTCTAACTGGCTTACCACGTAATGGCCAGCCTCGGCAAACACCTTGTTATTATTAAGTACGACAATATTGACGTTATTGACACGCATATGCCGTGACAACAGGTTTCGGACCCGCCGGCTCAATCGAACCAGGTCAATTTCTGAGGCAAAAACCTGGCCGATTTGATTAATCAAATGCTCCGGGTCATAGCGGTCGCGGTAAAAAATTTTGTCTGTCAATTTTTCAAAAAAGCGTCTGAGGGGTTGAAACGTAAAGGCTAAAATGATGGCTGTAACGATGTTTAAGGTTTGCTGCGGTGTACTGATAGTGGAGTCGGAAAAAACGAGCCTCCCCAGCTTGAATGCAACCAGCGCATACATCAAACTAAGCGTTAGTAGCAATAAGACATAGGTGGCCGAACGGGCTACGACGGTTCTGATATCGAATAATCTATGCCGGATGATGGCATACGCAAATCCGCCGACAATAATAATGGTTGAGAGCAATCCCGCCCACACATAATCGTAATTGTTGGCAACCAATGGAAACAATAGGTTAGTTATGACAGTGATCGCTAGCGCTATAAACAGGCTGGCTGCCATATACTTGATACGTACACGTGAGGCAGCGTCAACTCGCTTAAGTGACCCGATCAACACGCCAATCACTGCCAAAAAAGTGCCAATAATGTAGGTCGCATACAAAGGTGCCCACGGCCCGAATTTGACTGCCACAACATGCTGCCTGGGCTCAATACCTCCAAAAACCGCCGGCGTTACGCTCAATATTGCTACCGCCAGTGCCGCAACACTGCCCATGATGCCAATATATTTGGTTCGTTTTGGATTGAATCGTACAAACAGCAAGCTAAATACCAACAAGAGGTGAAGGGCGATGGGCGGGACAAATAACGTGCTGCGGTTTAACCAAACGATCAGCTGATGCCCCAGTGTAATGTCATTACTATAATAATTAGCCACCAGCCACACTGCCAGCATGATGGCGAACAAGCTAAAAGCAATATTAGTCAGACTGTGGCGATTTTTAACAAGTATGATAAGACCTAAGCTAAAGTTGCAAAATGCAACGGCAAGAATGGCTGCGAAAGCTAACATAGGCACATATATCCGCTTAGATCTAACTATACCATAGTGTTTATGGTTAAGGTCTCATCTAAGTTCTACTTCCGATCCGAACACTAGTCGGGAGTCGGATTATGAATATTGCTATGGGGCTTAATGCGGATAGAAGCGTTATGCTTGGCGCGTTAGGGCAATGGTTGGATGATCTGGTTCAACGAGCAGCAGACGCTCACGGGTCGAACTGAGCTGTCTTTTTTTAAGCCACTCCAGCTCCGGAATCACGGACACCAATTACCCGGTGCAGTTCATCAATACGTTGTTGCTGGTTCGTAACGTCCTTGGCACGTCTGTCGGTAAACACACTAGGCAGGCCAGCCTTGGCCTTATCTTTCCATTGCTTTATCTGTGTGGGATGTACCTCGTAGGTTGAGGCTATTTGGTTAACCGTTTGGGTGCCGGTGAGGGCAGCCAGGGCTACGGTTGCTTTTTGGTTTGGACTGAATTGTTTACGCATTATGCGCTCCTTTTGGTTTGTAGCCGGCTACGATCGCTAGCTACATTATATGCCCAAAAAGGTTCTTATTGGGTTGTCCGATTTTGGCCGGCCACTATAGCCATTATATCTTAACCTTAGCTAATAGAACCGAGCTGGTTACGACTGACACCGAGCTAAATGCCATAGCTAGGCCAGCTAAGGCTGGATTTAACGTTAAGCCCGCGCTGGCAAATACGCCCGCGGCAATCGGGATACCGGCAAGGTTGTAGACAAATGCCCAGAACAGATTTAACTTAATACGTCCAAAAGTTTTCTTGCTGAGTTTTAAGGCTCGGGCAACATCAAGCAAATCATTTTTAACCAGCACTATGTCGCCGCTTTCAATCGCCACATCTGTGCCAGAACCCATCGCAATGCCAAGGTGGGCGGTTGCCAGTGCCGGAGCGTCATTGATGCCATCTCCAACAAACGCTACATGATGGCTCTTTGTCTGTAGCTTTGTAATTGTATTAGCCTTGTCGGCTGGCATAACTTCGGCAATAACCCGATCAATACCAACGTCTTTAGCAATCGCTTCAGCGGTCGCCTTATTGTCGCCTGTTAACATAATGGTTTCGTAACCTTGCTTGCCTAGTAGGGCTATAGCCTCTCTTGAGGATGCCTTTGGTGCATCTTGAATGGCTATGAGTCCAAGTAGCGTACCGCCACTGGCCACTCCTACGACCGTTTTAGCTTCGGATTGCAGCCGTTGCCAGTCTGTTTCAGTTTCGTCTGTGATGGTGATATTGTTCTCGTGCAGTAAATCAGCGGTACCGACAAATGCTTTTTTGCTGCCGATCACCCCTCCGATGCCTTGTCCTTCGTAAGCTTTAAAACTTTTTACCGTGTCTAGTTTTAACTTTTGTGCGGCTTCTAAAACTGCTTTAGCGAGTGGATGCTCAGACTGTTGCTCTAGGCTAGCCGCTATAGCTAGCACCTTATCGTGGTCGCCAATAACATCAGTGACAACAGGCTGACCGAGGGTTATCGTACCGGTTTTATCCATGACTATCGTTTTGATGCTTTTAGCTTTTTCGAGTACCTCGCCAGATTTAATTAAGATACCCCGCCTGGCCCCCAGTCCTACCCCGACCATAAGCGCCGTAGGCGTCGCTAGTCCAAGAGCACATGGGCAGGCTATTACTACTACCGCTACGGCGTAGAGCAATGCGATGTTCAGCGGTACACCAACCAGCTCAAACCAAATATTAAAGGTCACTATGCTAAGTATCAGGACAATCGGCACAAAGTAGTGACTGATACTGTCAGCCAGTTTTTGAATCGGGGCGCGACTGGTCTGGGCTTGCTTGACTAGTTCTACAATCTGGCTTAGCAGCGTCTCGCCGCCTACTTTGGTGGCTTTAAAGCGAAATGCCCCGGTAGTATTGAGGCTGGCACCAATTACCGCATCACCTGCTTGCTTGTGGGCTGGCTTGCTCTCACCAGTAACCAGCGACTCGTCCACGTAGCTTTCACCACTGACAATTTCGCCATCGGTTGGTATTTTCTCACCCGGTTTCACGATTATTACATCACCAACCTTTAGATCAGCAAGCGGTATACGGACTTCCTGTTTGCCTCGCACTACCAGCGCGTCCTTGGCTTGAAGATGTAGTAACTTCTCGACTGCCTGACTGGCTCGGCCCTTGGTCAGCTCTTCAAAAACCTGCCCAAGCAGAATAAATACAATCAGCAGCGCAGCAATCTCAAAATACACATGCTCGTGCGCAAGCAGAGCGTAAATGCTATAGAAATACGCCGTTAATGTGCCAATGGTAATCAGTGTGTCCATATTGGCTTTGTGATTTTTAAAGGCCGCCCAACCACTGCTAAAGAAACGCGGGCCGCCAATCAGCATGATCGGTGTTGTCAGCAAAAAGGCTGTCCAGTGGCCACCCGGTAAATCGGCTACCATCATATAGAGCATCGGTAGCGAAAAAACCAGGCATATAAAGAATACTTGTCGCAGACTCAGCCTCCGCTTTATCCGATTCGCCATTGACTGAGTTGGTTGGCAGCAGTCGTTGGTCGTGCAAAACTCACACAGGATAGGGTCGCTACCACAACAACAGAGATCTTTATCAGCAGTCATGTCACCAGCGCTCACGGCCTTACCTCAATCTTTCCAAAGAACATGCGCATGCTACAGGAGTAGGTAAAGGTGCCGATTTTATCAGGCTGGATAGTAAATGTATACGGTTCATTAACTAGCAACGTGGCTTGCTTGCCAAAATCGGGCAGCAAGACTTCGTCAAAACAGCTCGATGCGCTTTTACGCAAGAAAGTAAGTTCGGCTGGCACGCCGGCCTTCAAACGAACTACTTCGGGCTTGTAGCCACCCTCAACTACAATCTCCACCTTCTGAAGATTGCCGACAACTTCAGCACTCACCGCTTCAGTCTGATGCTTGCCAAAGAACCACCATACAATAGCACCAATGAGTGCAGATGATATGAGGGCGATAATTATTTGTTCCATGATTTCTCCTTTATAAACTTTCTGTTATGGGCACGAAGGCTTGGCTTCTCCGGACTAGTTGAATGGTTGAGCGAGTAATTAGAATTATACCGACTATATTGATCAGCGTGCTTACGACAATGCCGGTCGTGATACGGGCTGAGCTAAAGGTGGCGCCACTGCCCGCCAAAGTCGTGATGAATGGTGCGAGCAACGAGCCACCACAGGCTACGCAGTGCGAACCAATTAGTGTTACCACAGTAGCGCTGCCGGTTTTGGTCAACCCTTTCTTGCTCCTGCGTTCGCGAAACAAGCGAACCATAAGTAGGATATTAACGGTAGCTAAAAACGAAAAAATAGCCAAAGACAGTGAACGCGGATCGTCGAGATTAGAAAAGGTATTGGTAAAAGACTGAAAAACAAAGCCAATTTTTTCTGCGAACGTCAAAGTAGGATTTGAAAAAATATAGCTAAATAGATTCAGGCTTATTAGGTACGTAAACAGCCACAGCGTAAAGATCCATGTGGGCAGCAGCCAATAGCGGTATGGTTTGCCCCACATAATCTTAGCTATATTCTTTATATCTTTCACTGCGCGGCCTGGTTTATGGGTGTGTTAGTTGGTCCGGCGGCTGGCTCTGGACTTTTGCCAACGTTGCCCAAGTAGTATTGCATTAGTATATTCTCGTCATAGCTATCCAGGCTTAGTGTTCGTGTCCAGCTAGCGATCTGAATTGGTTTGGTATTTTTGGAGCGTGGGGTAACGATTGCCTTGTTCGGTTTGAAGTTAGAATTTGAATAGGGCGGTGCAAATAACGCTTGCAATTTCCTTACTTGGTCGGATGGTAAATCGGGCTTGTAGGTGATGATGACGCCGCCGTGCTCTTGGTTATGCAAAAACACCTCTTCTGGCACTTCCTGAGTATACACTCCCCACGGTGTTGGCGCCGATGAGTCGGCGTAGTGAGGTCCCGAACTGGCAGGATCAGAGTTGTATGGCTGATGCGCCGCACCAACTTGAATATGGTTTTTGCCTTGTTCAGTATGTCCTATACCCAAACGGGTTTTAGCAGGCTTGTCTTTTGTCTTCAGTCCTACAAAACCAATAGTTCCAACTACTAAGACTACTATTAGTGATATAAAAAACTTGTTACTCATAGATTTAATCCTTTATCTGTCCGATATCTGTCCGATTCTTTAATTGATTGATGTATCTAGTCTGCTTAATGGCTTTGTACTTGCTTTTTCATCTGCTCAAACTCTTGCTCGGTAATGTCGCCCTTAAAGGAAATTTCTGGCTACTCAATCATGTTTTGAACGGCCTTCACGGCTTTGGCAAGTATATGTGGTGGCGCTTTTTCAATAAGCATGGTTTTTCGAGTCAGGAAATCCACACTCCTAACCTGAAATGGAAGTATGGCTCCCGTGGTTTTAGTACCTGTGAGCACTATTTCAAATGGCAAACCTATTGTTTTGCTGGTGATAGGCATTATGACAGCTAATCGGGTGTGCTCTGCCATAGCTTTATGAGACAAAACAATAACCGGTCTTCGGCCCGCTTGCTCGTGGCCTACCCTCGGATCGAGTATCATCCAAGCAATATCGCCGCGATCAGGGACATATTTACCTTGAGTAGTCATCTTCAATTATCTCAGCCCCAACGTCAGGGCCCCAATCAACAGCAGGATGGATATTCTCAGGAGTTACACCTTCAAGCATCTTCTCTAGCGTAAAATCCTTGTCTTTATCGACTGGAGTTAGCACGATAGATTTGCCTTTAAGGGAGACTTCTAGCGGCTGATTAAGCTTTAATTTAGCAGCATCAACAACTTTCTTGGGGATGCGTACGCCGGTACTATTGCCCCATTTTTGTAAACTCCGTGTAATATTCATAAAATTCTCCTTGTATATACAAGTATACACAATTACAATGAAAATCAATTTATAAGGCTGACGATTTCTCTTGTCCGACCAAGGAGTTAATGAGAGGAACAGGTCACGGAACTCGGTCGTTCGATTTGACTGCTTGGTCTGGCTCACAACAATAGAGGAAGTTATAACTGCAGTAAAGAATGATTTAATTGAGTTGCAGTATAATTAAGTGACCTATAATACGGCTGATTCTTTATCAATCCGTTGGTCTAAGCTGTCCATCGTTTTGTTAAATTCTGACACTAGATCTATCTTGTATTTGTCGGCAAGCACCAGTACTGACCATAAACAATCAGATAATTCATGAGCAAGTTTCGTATCTACATCATCCATGCCACGTAAACCATGCTTGGCCATGATGATTTTAGAGAGGTCGCCCACATCACCAACAAAGCCGGACATAAGATTTTGTTCGTTCCAGGTTACGCCGCGTTTGGCGTTTAACTCGTCATATTTATTGCGTACTTCTACTGCTCGTAGGGATATTTCGTCAAATGTCATACAAACATGGTAACAATTTAGCGACTACCTCGCAAAAAGAATAACGAGGATTAGCGTAATTCTTGGATATGACGACGTAGTGCTGCTAGAACCTGGGCACGATCGGTAGTGATATGACCCAGTATGTGCCTAAAACCTTCGCCTGCAGGCTTCCATGCAAGGCCGGAATCATCGACGAGGAAGTATGCGCCGCTACGTGTGGCAAGATTCTTTTCTTCCAGGGTGTCTCCCTGGAAAGTGTTCTAATATGATTCCCCTCTGTCAGCCAATTCATATTTCAGATCTTCTGGCTCACACTAGCATACGAGTTGCGAACCGCTAGTATAGGCTTTGATGATCGAAAGTTACTCACCATCAAACAAATTTTGGCGTGAAGCAGAGTAATCTAGTTACTTTTTTTGGCGTTTTTGCGGTTAATGATGTCGAACTGTTTTTCAATTAGTAGTTTTGTAGTAGACAGCAAACTTTTTTTTGACGGTTCACCGTTCTCTAATCTATAAACCAGTTCTTTGGGTTTAACCCATTCGTAGCCTACAAAGTCTTCAGGATTATATTCTGGAGTATCATTCGATTTATATACATAAAGCGCAACAAAGTAGTAAAGTTTATCGTCAGGCAAAACAGTACCAATGTACTCTAGCTGGTCCTCGGTGACATCTAGATTCAACTCCTCCTTAAAACCACGGATAGTAGCTTCTAGGTATGACTCTCCCGAACCAACATGTTCTTGCATACTACTATCAAGACCATTGGGAGCTATTCGTTTATTGGCAGTCCTACGAGGTATCCACAGACTACCATTATCGTTTTGGATTAGGGCGGTAGCAGCCCTAATAAAGCCCGCTTTAGTCTCATCTAAGTTATTTGATTCACTTCTCCAAATAGTCCCTATGACATTGTCATTTTTATCAACTAAGTCTAGCAGTTCATCATCGTTCATTAAGTCATTATCTCACAAAACAAAAAAACACCACGTTTCCATAGTGCTTATGCTTGGCTCAGCATACAGGTCACGGACTTCTAAGCGATATCCCGAGCTCTCACTATTTTCTTACTTACGGCACCAACATAAAGCCTGTATGCTGGTCTGTCTTCTTTCTTGTAATTAATTAAATTTCCCAAAGCTCTTTTACACGAAAAGCAAGTCCATTCGTTCCCATTTGGAATGTTATCTATGCAGCGATCTACATACATTCGTTTCAGTAGGCCAGGCCCATCTTTTTGATAGTATGTCAGATGGCTGGTACATCCTTCGCAACTGATTTCTAAAACCCGAGAATTTCCTCCCCGCGCCTTTTGATATTTATCTTTTTTAATCTTGTACATAATCTGATTATAACAAAAATCCAGTAGCATGAATGCTTACTGGATTGTCTGTAAAATATGTGCTCTTGGCTCACCACAATAGAGGAAGTTATAACTATTATAAAGCAAGACTTTGCTATCAATTTAGTCTACTAAGCGAGTGAGGATCTAACCTTTTCTTCGATTTCCATTTGTAGCCCTATGTTATCAAAAGCCTCATTTGCGGTCACGATATTTTTATTAGTTCTCATTTCTAACGCACGGCTTAATATAGCCTGTGACTCTGTGTTAAGAAGTGGGGACGCAATGCGGACAATCTCTGGATAGTTCTTAGGAAATTGTAGGCCTTCAGAAAGTATGAGTGCTCGGGCACCGAGGAGCGCTGATTTCACAAATAAATCACGAGCCAATGAATCGTGTCCTTCTCGTTGTGCAATCATTGCATCAAGAGAGCGTGCTTTATAAAAGCTATTGTCCGAAACAATATCATATGTTGTAATTTTGGGCAGTGGTATTTGGCTTGTTAGTTCTTCGCCACCTATTGTCTTGGCGGAGGTAATAAGTTCGGTTAGCCAAATCGATCGAGTAAATGGTACATCTGCTATACCAGCAGCCAATTCAGCATACTTGAATGGATAAATAACAACGCCGTCTGTTTGCAATGAAGCAAGCTGTCTGCGTGGAATATACTTCTCTTCATTGAATATGACACCTACTTCCCAATCACTATCAGGTAGATTATCGCCACGTGCACGAGAGCCATACAAGAAAACCGAGTGCGCACCACGATTGATAAGCTCAGTCACTAAACCTTGTATTTGCGGAGAAGTTTCAAAAGGTAAAGTTTCACTCATTACATAATAGTAACAGATACGAATGCTATTGTAAGTTTCAATTCTACTCTGCCTATACAAAAAGTCAGAACTAAATTAACAGTTCTGACTGTATCTACTACGGTCTGGCTCCCCTTACACAACTCAATCAGCAACCTATCACTGGAATGCCAAGTTGATGGCAATTACCTTCGAGATTTGGCTAAACGATTAGGGTTAAAGCGTACTTTATTGGCTGGTGCCACTGTTTAGCGGGTTAGCTTATAGCCCCTTGAACAGTTGTTCCAACGAAGTATCCAGTGAATTAGCAATCTTAAAGAGCGTGGACAGTGTTGGCTTACGCCTACCTTGCTCGATAAATCCCATATGCGAACGGTCTATACCGCTGTCGACAGCTAGTTTTTCTTGGCTCATACCCTTGTTGTTGCGAGCTTTTATAATTCGCTTTCCAAGTTCCGTGTATACGTGGTCAATAGTTGATGTTTTCACATCTTTAGCCTATTGATTACAAAAGTAAGTAACCACTGACAAATGTCAGTCAATGTTATATACTGATGACAATTGTAATCAATGAAAGGTATTCGCAATGGCTGATAAAAAGCAAAGTAACTGGTTTGGACGACACAAGATATTGACTGTAATTGGCGTGATTGTCCTATTGGCTATCATCGGCGGTGCAGCTGGTGGCGGTAATAAATCCAATACCACGACCAGTAGTAATACAACGGCAAGCACTTCTGATAAAACTCAACCAGCTGCGGCACAAGAAGCTAAGCAACCCGACGTACCTGCCGAATACAAGTCAGCACTCGCACAAGCCAAGACATACTCTAGTAGTTTGCACCTGTCGAAACAGGGCGTGTACGACCAGTTAGTTTCTGAATATGGTGGTAAGTTCACAGCTCCTGCTGCACAATATGCAATAGATAACGTCCAAGCAGACTGGAACGCAAACGCTCTTGCCCAAGGTAAGACATACCAAAATGACTTGCACTTATCACCAGCAGGTGTTCGTGACCAATTGGTATCTGAAAACGGCGGTAAGTTCACTGCATCAGAAGCAGATTACGCCATTGCTCACCTCAACGACTAGGGGGGGTAGTTGCCCTTTGTTTGTGCAAATAGGATACCACCGTATAAATGCCTAATTTCTTCGGCTGCAAAAATACCAAGCATTTTTCGGGTCATAAAGGTTTAGGGTCATCCTGTCACGATGACCCTTTTCTGTTGTTACTGGATTTCGTACGATATACGAATAGTGCCAGACTGGGTTTTTATTTTTCTGATGCTTTCTTGCCCAATATCTTTGAGCTGAGCAACGTGCGTACCGCCGCAAGGCACGCCAAAGTCACCATATAACACAACCCTGCTTGGCTTATCTTTTGGTAAGTAGTCAGGTACGTGTCGACATAGTTTTGCCATTTCATCTTTTGTGACGAACTTAATTTCGGTTTTTATGTCACGACTTAGAATATCGCTTATAGCTTGTGACAGCTTAGCGATAACTTCTTCTTTAGTTTCGTCCCCTAGGCTACCTTGATACTCAACATATGAGCCTTGTGGAAAGTGATAGCCTTTCCCAGGCGTCCAATCGTAGCCCAGTTCGTTGACTGCCATATCAAGTACGTGACCACCTGAATGCAAGCGAGTGTGTAATGCACGTCGGTCTTTATCAACAGTACACTTAACGTCCTCGCCTTGCATAAGCGGTCTGCCATCAAAATGCCCTATATGCAACACTAGCCCGTCAGCAAATCGGACTTCTTCAACAATGAACTTTGTATCGTCTGTTGAAATAACACCAGTGTCGTACGGCTGTCCTCCACCCTGTGGGTAAAAGACCGTTTGGTCTAGATATAGCACAGTTTTGCCATCTTTTTGGTCGGTACTCTCGACGATTGCCTCGCACTCAAGCTGCTGCATATCCTCTAGGTATAGTAGTTTTGTTGGGTTCATATTTCACTCCTTCTTATCAAATTAAATACTTCGCTGACATTTTGTCAGTAAATGTTTCGGATAAAAGGAGGTATTTAGAAGCCTTTGAATGTCATAGTCATCATTATAACCCTTTCTACACGTATCCGCCTGTGCCGTAGTTAATTTTGCCGTAAATATCACTATATATCTGATTTACTTCCTGGTTGGTAAGCGACCGTTCAAGATGCCTAAGCGTAATACGAATTAGCACATTCTTTTGGGTCGGGTCGCAGCCTAGTCGCTCACGAATGTTCACTGGCAGTTTTTCGTATGCTGTCTCGCTCAACAACTCAACGCTTTCAAGCACGTTTACCTTATCGCCAAGAGCCTCACGGATGTCTTCGTTAATATCTTCTTCAACGTAGCCTTTCGGTATGCTATAGGATATGTCCCGCTTAACGCTTGGCTGGTGTGATATTTCGTTGTAGGGCGACAAATCTACCATTTGCTTGGCGATGCCAGGATTGGCAGAACGTAGGTAGCGAATATCTGGAATGGCTTTGAGCGTCATTACTAAGCGGTCTAGCCCCATACCTAACGCCCAGCCAGAATACTTCTCAGGGTCTAAGCCAGAGTTTTCGAGCAGTTGGTCGCTCGTTAAACCGCACTCTAGTATTTCAATATCCCGCCCGTCTTTAACGGCGTTCACCTCAATACCTTCTTTGGTGTATGGATGCGGGTTGTCTACAATTCGTAGCTTCCAACCAGGTGCAGCAACGTCAGCAACACCCTTTACTACTGCTAAAAGGTCGTCTTTCACAATGGCTGGCTTTTGCGGACTGTTTTTAATGACACGCCACATATCCAACTGGTGCAATACACCCAAGTGCGTTTTGTCCGTGACATCTCGCCTATATGCCAAGCCAGGTAGCAACACCACGACATCATCCCAGTCATCTCGCTTAGCCAAATCCTCAAGGATTTGTGGCATATGAGCTGACGTATGTGTTCGCAAGATGCGGTTGTTATCGGCGTAGTGGGTATAGGTAGAAGAACGGCTGATATTATCCTTGCCTATTAGCAACTTATCGTAGTTGTCTTCAACGGCTACGATTGGTTTTTGACGGTAGACAATAACTTCGCTGTTAGGATGTGCCGCCCGCATATAGTCTTCAATTTTTTGGTACAACAATTTAACTGCGTGTGGTTCAGCAGCTTGGGTTAAGTCTTGGACGGCTAGGTAGCGGTCAAGAACATCTTTCTTTAGTGGTTCAATATACATTTTCATATTCAACTCCTTTACGCCTGACGACGTAGTACTTTATCGGTTATTGTTAGTTGTGAAGGCGATACGCTTGCAACGTGTGCCGCCAACGGCTCTAGTGAACGGGTCAAAGCACGGTATTCTCTACTATCTTCGTGCAACGGTTGGTCGTTCCTGCCACGAGCTTGTGTTACGGCTGCACGGGCAGCATCAACTTCAAGCGTTACTCGTGGCTCAACGCCATCTTCTCGAAGTGAATATAGTAATGCACCTCTTGAAAGATAGGCACTTGCAGTAGCGATATTGCCTAAGCAATGAACTAAGCTCACGCCCTCATATTGGCAGTGTTCGGGTGTTGCTAGATGCACTAAATGCAGGTTTGTTGGTTCGTCAACGTATATGGCTGACGTTCCAGCAATCCCTAGCTCCTTGAGCAGAACCCTGTCCTGTGCGGCTGCGGCTTGTACTGCTCTTTGATGATGGGCATCAACTGCTCTTTGGATGCCCATTTTGCCTTTTAGCATTGCACGTACGGCATTCTTGCTTGAGCCGATTTCAGCTAGTGCGTCTGCAACTGTTCCATAGCCTAGCTCAGACAAGTCTTGCCCACTGTTGCCAATGTGTTTTGCTACCATCCCATCAATTAGTCGACCTGCACTTGGCAACGTGTCATCAGTGGTATGTGTAGCAATCGCTACTTGGAGCATATTCAATCGGTCTTCGCCTAGATGCTCCATAATGTCGAGCGTTACCGGTTCGTAACCCGCTCTGTTTGTTAATGTTTCCATAGTTATCTCCTTAAAAATTAAAAAAGCCTCCGATTTGGAGGCTGTAGTTCTTCTGTTGTGCTAAGTATTTATTGGGTAAAGTTAGCAATGCCTCCGTGGGTAGAGGTGCTAAAAAATGATACGACTGAGTATGAAATTGTCTTCATAATAGGTAATGATATCATAAAACGTCCATATATGCAACCTTAGCTGACTTTTGTAATCTAATAACTCTTGATAAGATTATCATACAGTACAGCCGCATACCATAGCTGCTGTTGGGAAGATGTAATGAAAAACGACGAAGATAATATACCCAAAAAATATGACCTCGATTTAGACGAACTTTCGGACGATAAGCCCATTGTTATCAATAACAAAAAGTTCAAGCCAGAAAATCGTGTCGATTTTACAAAAACTAGCGAGCAGAATGCGGGTCGCTACATTTCTGTTGGGCAAATTGAAGAACTAACGAAAATGCCCGAAGATGAACGAAAACGAATTACAAGCGGCAGCTTAATCCAAGAAAACATTACGGATATTGAGAGCCACGGTAAGGCACTTGCCGAATTAGGTAAGACGATGTCGAAAAAGTATAGTTCTTTGTTCAACTTAGGTAGCAGCATAAAGATACCGAATTTCAACGTCCCTGACATTAGCCAGTATATGCAAAGACCCGACCCAATAACTTTCGTTCCAAATATAGAAGCAAGACCGACCGCTAAACAACAGCGTGAGCAAACGGCAATCCTGCAAGACTTAGCTAATAGCATAAAAGCCCAAAATAAAACCGAAAATCCTGAGCTACTTCGTTTGCTTGAGCCTCGTTTTGACAAACGTAAGCACGTGCTGATATTTGCCAATACACCCATAAAGCTCACACCAGATAGTGACGCTGACTTAATTTGTAGTCGTCTGTTCCGTAGCGGAAAACCCGTAAAACACTCTGTTGAAAAAGGTGATTTAATTGACTTACTTGCTATCCGTGAGCCAACTGCAACAAAGCGAATGAAGGCACTTTATAACAAGGTTGCTTCTGTAAATCGGTTGGTTGAAAAAGAAACTGGTGCAGAAAAACTGTTTGATTTTATTGATAAAAAACTCTGGTTTAATACCATCTACGTAAAACTACCTCTGTAAGCAGTCTAAAGACAAACACTTCCTGATACTAGGAAGTGTGAATAAGCAACCCAAATCACCTAACCAACCGCAAGACAGCCAGGCATCACCGTGGTCTGATGCTGAATTGCGGCGTGTTTCTCGTGTCTTTGAGTTGCTTATCCGTGTAGATAAACGCTTAAAGAAAGGAAAAAGTTATGAAGAAGCGGAAACAGAGCAAGAAGTACCTAAACACGAACCCTGACGTACTAAAGCGTATTACGTTCGACTTTACACATCAGGAGCTATTAACGCCTACCTTGGTATATGTCTGGAACGCCGAAACTGACGAGCTTGAGCGACTAGCCGACGAAATTATAAGTCGAATGTCACCAGATTTTATTGGTCGTTATATACGTGAAGATATAAGCAACTTCACAAATGAGTTATTTTTGTTGTCAGACGGTCATTTGGACACAGCTTATCGTGAGCTTGTTCATCGTTCAGAACACTCAAAGCTAAGAAATATAGATGCTTACATCCAACTATTGCTGGAAGCACCCTGTAAGTCCGACGAGTGTAGAAAGGATTGTAATGAACATTACCGAAATACAAATCACGCCTGTTAAGCCACAAGGCGGCTTGGTAGCCTTTGCTAGTTTTGTGTTTGGCGATGCTCTGTACTGCGGCTCGGTTGGTATTTTTACTAGACCGAATGGCGGCTATAGGCTAGTTTATCCAACCAAAGAAGTTGCAGGTCGACAACTTGATATGTACCACCCAATATCGGGCGTGGCAGGTCGGCTCATTGAACAAGAAGTAACAGCTAAATATGAAGAAGTAATGAACAATGCTAGGCATAGACACAGTCACTCTGACGTTTTACCAGAATGAGTTTGCCATCCTGCGACCTGGCGACTTTACACCCAACACGAACCGTATTACGGCGTTAGAGCCGAGGGATATGGGCAAAGGCAAATATATGTCTTCCAAACGCAATCCTACCAAGCAGGAAACGGCTACGCACGGATACTTGCCCTATATCACGTTTTATAGGGCGTTACGGGCTGGCGGCACGACAACCGAGCTTAGGGTGCAGTTTTCTGCATCTAAGCTGATATACGGCAATAGCGTTGATGAACTGCTAGAAACCGATATTGAACTGGTCTACCAACGACTTTTCGACGGGTTAAAATACTATGGCATTCGGTTCTTCAAGGGTATGGGTGCAATTAGGAACGCTCGAATATCGTGCATCCACTTTGCCAAGAACTTCCCGCTCAACAACTATATGTCGTCGCACGAAGCTATAACCGAAATACAGAAGTGCGATGTAACGACGTGGCGTGACGTAAGCCAAAGTGACTACATCAATAACGGTCACGGCTTCAAGACACATTCTAAATACTATGAGCTGGCTTTTTACGACAAGCTCGCCGAGCATAACAAGGGCAAACGTAACCAGCCTGTATTCGACAAAGACTTGCAGGTTCAGTTGGATTTATTTGGCGATAAGGAAACAGTGCAGCCTTTCGAGCTGATACGTATGGAGGCACGGTTGAATAACTCTAGAACAATCAAAGCAGCACTTAAAAACGCTGGTTTTGAAGGCAAAGAAGTTACCTTTAGTTCGCTCTGCCAAAAAGATGTGTCACAAGCTGTATTGAAACAACAGCTGGCTGAGCTATATTCACGTTACCCAAAAATCAGCGATGCCCAAGCTCCTGACCTACACGCACTGTTTAGCGAGCTGGTTGTCCAAAACCCTAACCACAGTATGGCTACGCTGCTGTCTGCGGTCGGTATGCGGGCATTAAACCAAGAGTTTGGCACACGTAAGCTCAAGGATATTGTCGGCTCACGCCGCAGCCCAGCATTGCTGCGTCAGGCAAAGAAAATAAACCACGAGTTGGTATATAGACACGAACAGCCCGAAGTATTTCAGTTGCTCAACGAGCAGTTAGACAGGTTCGAACCCGTTCGAGTTAGCGACTTCTTAAAATGATGACAAATGTAAGCTATAATAGGAGTTAATTATGCGTAAAGCAATCATACTAGCAAGAGTGTCAACGAAACGACAAGAGCAAGAAGGTTTGTCACTTGAAGACATACAGCTTCCCGAAATGCGTGAATACGCTGAGCTGCACGATTTTGAGATTGTAAAAGAGTACGTTTTTAGCGAAAGTGCCGACCGTGGCATCCGTTTGAAGTTCAATGAGCTGATGGATTTTGCTAAGAAAAACAAAGACATTGAAGCGATAATTGCCTATCGTGTCGACAGGGCAACCCGCAACTTTGCCGATGCAGTGTTGATGGATAACTTACGGCTTGAGCATAATAAAGAACTGCACTTTGTTCACGACCGCCTGGTTATTACGAAACAGTCGGTTGGTCGAGATATTACTGACTGGGATACCAAAGTTTATCTAGCTAAGCAGCTCATCAACCGACTTAAAGAAGATGCCCATAACACACGCTATGCCAAGCTCCGTGATGGCGAAATACCTGGCTTAGCACCATACGGCTACAAGAACGAGGAGCTTGATAAGCGAAACAAAACCGTGGTCGTTGTGCCGTTCAAGTCAAACATTGCCCTGAAAGCATTCGAGCTATATGCCACAGGCACGTTTTCCTACAAATCGCTGGCTAAGCGTATGAAGCAGGATTATGACGTGCATATGCCTTGGAGCAGTTTCGGCACTATTCTAAAGAACCGCTTTTACATCGGCGAAATATACGATAAGGCAACCGATAACTACTTCCCACACCACTACGAGCAGTTTGTACCTTATGAGCTGTTTTGGCAGGTGCAGGATGTAATCGCTGGACACGGCAAGAAAAAGATAAAGTACGCTGGCTTGCCGTTTACCTATCGTGGCTTAATGCACTGCAAATCCTGCGGCTGTGCCATCACGCCAGAAGCAAAGAAGAAAAAGCAGAAGAACGGTAACGAACATAACTACACGTACTACCACTGCACCAATAAACGTAGCAAGCACAAGAAAATGGAATACCTTGAAGAAAAGGAGCTGGACGACATACTTGGGCAGCTGTTTGATGAATGCAAGATACCAGAAAGCGAGCTACCACGGCTTGAGCAAACCCTAAAGGAAGCTCACGGCGGTAAGGTAAAGTTCAACAAAGAACAGGTCGGCTATCACAATACGGAAATAGCTAAACTGCAAAAACGTATTGAAGCTGCGTATGAAGATAAATGCGACGGTAGTATTACTCAGGCTCAGTATGACAATTTCAGAAGTAAATGGCGGTCACAACAGAAGCTCCACGAGCGTAAGCTATCCCGCCTATCACAGACCGATGAACAGTATTACATCACCGTTTCGTATCTGTTGGAAATTGCAGCACACGGTAAGGAGCTATTTAAGCACGCTTCACCTAACGAAAAACGAGAGTTGATTGGTTTGCTAGGCTCGAACCTCTTACTTGACGGTAAAATGGTACAAATAACCCTTTACAAACCATTCAGCACTCTCGCTTCGTGTCTTGATAGTTCCATTTGGCTCCAGAGGCCGGATTCGAACCAGCAGCTTCTGCCACCTGGTTTTTAGGCTCGCCTTACTGTAGCTTACATCTGTTAATTGTCAAGTCTTTACTAAGCCAAAGATAATGTTTTCTTGAACTTTGCTTGATCAAAACCAACGATTTTTGTAACTTCACCAGCACTGGATTGAATGACCGTAAATGGTACGGCAAGCATGCCGTCATTGACACTCATAAATTCAGCCATAGCTTCAGGGTCTGTGTCGGTAACTTTGCTTACATATTTAACGTCTTGTTTATCAAGCCAACCCTTGAGCGCATGACAAAAACTACAGGTAGTGGTTGAGTAGATTGTTATATCCATTTTTTCTCCTTTTTAATTAACTTCCGAATGTAAACGCATTTACAGTTACGCCAGCAGGAAAGGTTAGCAGCAGATTTTTATTCATGAACGAATCGGTACTTACGATTTTGTAGAGCCTAGCTCCATCAAGCTTAACCTGATTACTGGTATTCACGTCAATACCTCCAGGCTTTTGAAGGCCTTCGACCGATACAGTAACATGTGTCCCTGGCGGGCCACTCATTACCAGATAGACTTCACGTGCTGAATAGTTAAGAGACAGCTTTGAGCCATCGTTCAGAGCTTGACTCGATTCGTCATTGATTTGCCATTTGCCCCCTAGAGACCATGTATTTCTAGTTAGATCGGTTACTAAATTATAGTCGACAGGTTGGCCTGCTTTGAACTCTAGGGCGTTAGCGAATCGTTCGCTTCGCTCATACCCAAGATACGTTTCTGGAGTTTGACCATCTTTTGTCGCTGATGGGCTACTACTTTTCTCGATAGGCTTAGAAACTTGATTACCAGCCTCTTTAAGTAGCGTCTGAATAGTTGACTCTGTGATATCGTAATCACCTTCGCCGAAGTGGGTATAGCGAACTTGACCATCTTTGTCGATAAGATACTTGGCTGGCCAAAATCTATTTTTGTAAGCCTGCCAAGTAGCGAAATCGTTATCTAGGGCAACGGGGTATTTAATGTTTGCATCTTTCACGGCCTTTTCTACGTTCTTGGGTACTTTTTCAAATGCAAACTCAGGTGCGTGCACACCAATAATTACCAAACCCTCACTCAGGTATTTATCGTGCCAAGCATTTAGGTAGGGCTGTGTGCGTATGCAGTTAATGCAGCTGTAAGTCCAAAAGTCTATGAGTACGACTTTGCCCTTAAGGCTAGCAATAGTTTGCGGATCACTATTAATCCAGGCAGCTATGTTTTTCAGCTCAGGCGCTTGGTAGGGATTCACGTTAAATGATGATTTTCCTAAGCTTGACGAATCGGATTGCTTGTTCGTATTGCTATCTTGGCCTGGCACGAGTTTTTGCTGTAGCTGATTCAGGTTAAGATAATCTTTATCTACCAGCCACGTTTGCACCTTTTTATCCCAACCAGTAATTATAAAGAGCCCTACAATTATGAAGAGCAATGCAACCGAGCGCTGAAACCAGCCCTTCGGATTACTTACCCATTTGACCCGCTCCAAAAGTTTACGTCCCAATAGGGCGATTGCAAGCAGTGAGGTCGCTAAGCCTAAAATGTAGATTGTTAAATAAAACAACCCAAGAAGTGTGTTCGATGGCAAAACAGTTGCCAATACCCATGCATACGTTGGGCTGCAGCTACTAAAAACGGGGCCAAGCGCAGCGCCGATAAGAATTGCTGAGACAGTTTTGTTCTTATTTTTGAAAGCCTTGCCTAGTAGCGACTGGGATCTATGTTCTACGCCAAGCCCACCAATAGCTTTGGCCCATAGATCTGGGAACAACATAAAAAATCCCAGAACTACTACCAGCGTTCCTGATATATAAACCCAAACTTTAGGGTCAACACCTATTAAAGATGTCGACGCTTTTAAGATTATTGTAAAAAACAATAGTGAGCTAACTAGGCTAGCAATAATGATGTACGGCCGCTTGCGGTCTTTGATTTCAGAGCTAAAACTACCACCCAAAATAATCGGGAGTAGTGGCAATACACACGGGGCTAGTGCAGTGAGTAGCCCAGCAATGTACGATAGTAATGCTGTGATTAACATATGGGCTAAGGCTTAATACCTGCTATGACTTTGTCGAGGCTGGTTGCACTCCATTGTGCCGTTTCGCTGCCATTATTATCCACTTGCACGAACGTGTACTGAGTTGTCACGCCGTATTTTTGGCGTAGTTCAGTTGAGTTATCGAAGTCCGTCTTAATTAGTGTGATGCCAGCAGGTATCTTGGACATATCTGCATTAATCTCCTTGTCTATGCCTTGGCAAATTGGGCACGAGCTGGCGTGGAAGAAGTAGACCTTTTTAGAATCGGCATACTTGGTCGGGTTCGCGCTGTAACCAGCCAGCGTCACGTAACTACCTGACTTACTCATGGCATCATCTTTTTCCATCGTATCGCCATCTTTTACCATAGCATCGTCTTTTTTCATGGAATCTTCTTTGGCCATGGCCTTCTTTTCCATTGCCATTTTATCGGCATCTTTTTTTTCATTTTGGTTATTGGTGTAAGCTAAGGCTCCACCCCCTAAAAGCAGCACACCCAAGATTATAGCTACGATTATCGTTGATTTTTTATTCATTGTTACCCTCTCTTTAGTTACTAAAGTTCATAAGTAAGCATAATGAGCTCGAAACAAAATGTCAAGTTGACCTAACTTTTACTGATTGTCTTTGTTACGTTGGACGATAACTTTAGTTGCTATCATTGCTAGTAAAGCTATTGGAATAGCTGGGTCGAGGTCGTGATTGAGGCTCTGAATAATTAAGGCAGTAATGAGCACAAGCGAGCCAACAATATATGCCGAGCGGCTGGCGAGTGCCTGGTTTTGCATTTCGCGTTCGTCGTCGGGCTGTTCACGCCACAATAGAACTAAGAAAGTTGCGATAAGTCCAAGCACAACCGAAAGGATAAGCATCTGCAAGCTGGAAGGCATAACAAATGTTTTGGGAGCAATCGCCAGCAGTGCAATGGTAGCCAGACCAAGCAGAAGAATAATGTCGAGTAACTGTTTATATTTTTTCATATTGAAATATCTCCTCAACTTTCTTGTCTAGTATAGCGGCAATCCTAAGCGCAAGCAGTACGCTTGGCACATAATTACCTTTTTCTATTGCGATAATGGTCTGACGAGTTGCTTGTACCTTTTCCGCAAGGTCATCTTGAGTCATCTTTAATGAAGTGCGTTTTTCTCGCACCGAGTTAACAACTGTATGTCCCGTATCTTTAACAAACATCCTATATGTAAAGTTAACATAACATCTGTATAGATGTAAAGTTGAGGTATGTTCCCAGGGAGTGACAGGTCTAGGGAACGGGTCAGCTTTTCACCTGCTTGCTCCGCCGTGATGGGACGGGCTGGGTTAGAACCAAGTTACAGGGGTGAAATGAAAGAACCGCCCTTTCGGACGGTTCCAACATTTGTACTTTGTTATCAGCACGTTCTTTCTTGGCTTGACCAAGGAGAGAAGTCAGGAACAGGTCTAGGAACCTGGTCTGCACTTTTCTCTGCTTGGTCTGGCTCCAGAGGCCGGATTCGAACCGGCAACCATTGCCTTAACAGGGCACTGCTCTACCGTTGAGCTACTCTGGAATATAAATACGTTTTAGTAAAGAACCACGTGTTCCTCTGCTAGATTTTACAGTATGTTCTCTGATTCTTGCAGCTTTTTCGTCTAAAAACGCTTCGTAATAAATGAGCCGAAACGGAATTCTAGGTTTTGTCGACTTTACATTCCCGGAGTTATGTTCTTTTGCTCTCCGTTTTAAGTCATTTGTTGAGCCATAATATAAATTTGAATCGGACAATGACTGTAAAATATAAAAATACCACATGTTTTAATCTTGAGCCTGCCTGTCTGTTCGACAGAACGGGCAGGCTACTCTGGAATAGCGTAACAGAGGATTTGTATACGAAGTTATCTGGTAATGGCAATTATTAGTGTTAGGCTGTTTTTTCGATCAAGTCCAGGCGCTTTTCATGCTTATCAAGCCGTAAACTGTGTTTGTTAATTCGTTCAATTTCAGGCGAAACGATCTCGATAATCTGGTCTATCTTTTCGGCAGTCTCTTCGTGGAGTATCTCAAGCCGACTTACATCACCTTGAAGTTGCTTCTGCCCAACCTGTAATTGTTGTACATCACCTTGTAGTTGCTTCTGACCAACCTGTAATTGTTGTACATCACCTTGAAGTTGCTTCTGACCAACCTGTAATTGTTGTACATCACCTTGAAGTTGCTTCTGCCCTTGTTGCAGAGTATCTAGCACCCTGAGAACGGTTTCTTCAAACTTCTTTGCCATACAAAATAGTATACCTGTCTATTAATCCACTCACAATATTATGAGCGTAATTCCTGTTGTATTGCTCGATCTTCATCACGCTTTTTGAGGATTTGGCGTTTATCGTACTTCTTTTTGCCTCGTCCTTGGGCAATACGCAGTTTAATATATCTGCCCTGGGTTAATATTTCTAGCGGTATAATGGTCTGTCCTTGATGCTTGGCCTGGATTAGTTGTTCAATCTCACGCCGCTTGGCCAGTAGTTTGCGGCTGCGAGTTTGACCACTTTCGCTGATAGGTATCCCAGAACTAGGGCTAATGGTGGCATTTACCAGCCACAGCTCGCCATCCTTAATAGTCACATAGGCGCCACGCAGCTGGCCGTGGCCCAACCGCAACGATTTAGTCTCTGCGCCTGTCAGTTGCAAGCCCGCAACAAAACTATCGCCGAGCTGATAATCATGGCTTGCCCGCCGGTTGCGAATACTTTTTGGCTGCTGCCGTGCCTTCTTTTTCATAACGTAAGCATTGTACCAATAAAATAAACATAAGTATAGACAAATATTGACAAGTGTGGTATAATACCCAAGATAATGAATCAACAACCTGCTTTAAGCACACGCTATATTGAGCGTTTAGCACAGCGTTATCCCGCTGAACATATTGCCGAACTTGCGTATAACTGGCGTTTAGCCGAACTGGCACACCAGCCAGGCAAACAGATACCATATGTGCGCCTTAACAAAGGTGCTTCAGAAACTCCTCCTGTTCTATATGTGCCTGGGTTTACAGAAGGAATTGTGGCAAAAGCACCATTTGCTGCCGAGCTGGCCATGAATGAACTTGATGTTATACTACCTGACCAAAATCGGCGCAAAGTCCAACGTAATCCTAAGGGTAAAAAGGATGCTACGCACGCACAGGCACTTAACTATTTATCAGTGCTAGAAAGTGAAGAGCTTACCAATTCACCTGTGGACGTCGTAACCCATAGCTATGGCAGCCTTATTTTTGATGACATGCATAAGGTCGCAGAAACACGCGGATGGACAGCTTTTGATAAAGCAGTTGTTATTATGCTGGCCCCAGGTGGTACAAACGAGAACGAAACCGCTTGGCATTTGGGCCGTCGTTTTTTGGCCATGATTCGTTCCGAAGGTAAGAGAACGCCCAAAGATTTCCCCGATGAGGGTGGCGAAATGTTTAAGGCTGGCCGAAGGCATGCTCTGGCAAACCCAGGACGACTTGCGCGTGAGGTGTGGGAATTAAAGACTAAACATGTAGACTATGAGCGCTTAGTATCTTCTGGTCTAGCTCACATGGCTATTTTAGGGTATGCAGAGGACGTACTTTATCCGGAGGACGTATACAGGAGTGCAATAGAAAAAGCAGTCAGTGCCGGTGTTTCATATGCAACCCCCATTGAACTCAGCGAGTGGTCAGACGGTCAACCACGCATGGGCATTCACGCCACTCATAACGACGAACAATTTAATCCCCGCCGCGTTGCCAATGCTGTAGCGGAAATTCTACAGCTTAACCACAGCTAGTGGCGAAACGGGGCGAAGGATTCCTTGGCGGCATTCCACAGGCTGTCATCATGACGGACTACCTTTTGGTAGTACCAATACTCAGCTCCCCACAAATCAATTGTGCGTATGCCGGTAGCTTGGCCAAAACTAAACCGGTCTTTGAGCCGCCGCGCATCTAGTGATTTGGCTAGTTCTTCAGAAGGAGTGTCTATTATTTCACCGTACGGTGGCCACGGCTCGGCCTGGAGCTCATGGATAACCATATCTTTGCCGGTCAACAGCTCCCCTGCTCCCGCCAAAAAACCATAAAACCAGGCCGGAAATGGGTACTCAATGTACCGTTTGGTAAGAGTCTTGTCCCATACCCGTTTGTAAACCGATACGCCAAACTGATCAGGCGTGGGCTGGCCCACTGGCAAGCCCAAAGCATTATTGCTCCGGGTAATAATAAGGGTATTTTTGCTATCCAGGCTCTTTACGAAGTTATACTCATCGATTAACCGCTCACGGCTAAAGTTCTTGCACTCGCCAAAGGCCCTTAAAAAGTACTCGTTTTCTAGTTGGTAACTCTCAAGCGCCGGATTGTTGCGATAGCGCTCCACTACCTTGCCTATAAAGTTCTTAAGCTGAGGATACCACTGACTCTCTGGAGCGGTTTTGACATTAGCCCAGTCTGGGGCATGACACTCCGGCCATCGGGGCTGACGGAGACCGATTGCCAAGCTGACTTTGACACCGGCTGCTTGGGCTTTGGCAAATTGCCAATCAAGCTCGTCAAAATTATAAACGCCGGGCGTAGGCTCAATAGTCTCCCAGTAACTAACAAGTCTAAAATGCCGGACACTCAGATCGTCAATCATGGCTTGCATGGTTTGCTGGGGATCAATGCCAAAGCCACGAGCATAACTGGGGATAAACGTTACTCCCAGTGAAAATGGTTCATCGGCGTGGCGGGCAATGTACCAACGGGCAATGCCATACATACCACCAACCCAAAGCATCAAAACGGCAGCAAAGACGAGGATAATCTTTTGCCACAAGCGGCGTTCTCGCCACCAATATTTTGGCCTTTCGATCCGAAAATGATTGAGCAGGCGAGTTCGTAGACGCTTTTCCTTAGCCCCATAATGTTGCTTATAGAAGGGCACTAGTTGCTTAAACCGGTGTTTTTTTTGAGCTCTTGGCATTCTATACTTAAACTGATCGCTATGAAACAAGCATTAACATTATCAATAGTTATACCAGTTTACAACGAACAGCACTACCTCAAAGCTTGCTTGGATGCTATTGTCCACCAGACGGTGCCTCCCGATGAAGTCATTGTGGTAGACAATAATTCTACCGATTCAACAGTCTCCATTGCCCAAAAGTATCCGTTTGTAAAGGTATTGTACGAGCCCAAACAAAGTGTTTTGTATGCCCGTAATACAGGCTTTGAAGCGGTTAGAACAGACGTTATCGGCAGGATTGACGCCGATACGGTCTTGCAATCCCATTGGGTAGAGCGGGTCAAAACTGACTTTCTAGATACTTCGGTTGCAGCCGTAACCGGCCCGGTGTCTTATTATGATATGCCACTAGCATGGTTAAACTTTTGGCTGGACCATCCCCTGCGTAAAGTATTAAAACATTTTGCACCGAACTCTCCCTTTTTGTTCGGCAGCAACATGGCGATTCGTAAAGAAGTTTGGCAAACGGTAAAACCTGTACTCTGTGACGATCAGACTGTCCATGAGGATCTCGATTTGGCTGTACATATCAACCAGCAACACAAGCAGATCCTCTATGATAAGCAATTACATGTCGGTGCTGCGTCGCGTCGCTACGAAGATTCATGGCGTGACTTTTTGCGTTATGGCCAGATGTACCGTGCGTCCTATAGCAAACACGATTTAAAAAGTGTCGTACCTCGTTTGGTAACCACATATTACACGCTAGGCTATCTTATGTTACGACCTACTCGAGCACTGTATGATCCTGTCAAGCGTAAACGGTCTCTGGCCTATGCCTTGCGCCACAAACGAGAAGCAGCTCGTAAAAATCCTATGGCTCACTGAGCGTCATTGGACGTAAAGCTGCCGTACTGGTTTGCAGATGGCTGACAATTACTCCACAGACCTTTACCCTGTTCGCGGGCCGCAGTTTGATATTGTCTAAATTCCTCTGCCTTTGTGAACGGAAAGCTTAGGTAGGCAAAGCCGTAGCCTTGCTTGATAATCTCGGCATTCACCAATGTACCGTTTGGCAAATAAACATAGCGCAGCAACCGGTTGTAACGATCCCGATTGGTGTTGAGCGGGTCGGCCTCGAGCCTGACGTTATTTGTGCTGATAAATGTTTTGGTAAAATTGGAGGCCGCTTGACCAAAGCACTGTACGGCCTTGCGTGGATCGTGTGTTTCTGGTGTGTCGACGCCAATAAAGCGGATTGTCTCCTTTGCGCCATTCATATCTACGACTATGGTATCGCCGTCATCAAACCTAATAACACGGTACAGCCCTGGTTGATTTACCTGAGCAGTCTGCTTGGCACTATCAAACCAGCCATACCGTTGACCCAACAGCACTACAATCGAGACAATCAACACCCAGAGTGGCGCTGTACGTTTAGTGTATTTACTAAGCTTTTTCATAAGATTCCGCTGGCTTGGAGCTTGTCTCTTACGACCTCTTCGTTTACTTGTGCTCCGTCAAACGTAATAACGACCTCATCATCATGCGGTGGCTCAAGGTTTGTTGCCATACGCTCAAAATCCACTTCGGGCATATGCCCGAGGATACGAGTGTGTTTATGTAGGTGTGCATCAATCGTGGCTCGCTGTTTGGCTAACTTTTTTGGAGCTTGAATCCAAAATACTACAGTTTTTGCCCCATACTTGGCTGCCATTTCCTGCAAACGCCGCCGATCCTTGTAAAAGTTAAAGTTAGTATCAAAAATAACACTTTTACCTACGGACAATAGCTTGTCGGTTGTATCATTCAAGTGGGCATACAAGTGCAAATTCTCTTGATGGCTATAGGTTGGTGTTTTATACATTTCTCGCCGTACATGGTCTGCCCAAAGGTGTTCAGCGCCAGTAAGGTCATGAATGATTTTAGCGGTTGTTGTCTTGCCTGCGCCCGGATAACCAAGCATCAGATATAGTGTTTGCCCCATACAACTCAATGTTAGCACGATTAGAAATCGATACCGCGGTTGGCCAGGAATTTGTCGTCAAAATGATGCTTAATTTTAGTCATATCGGTAGCAATATCTACCTTTCCAAGGAGTTCCCCTGGAAAATCGCGGCCAGTTAGGCACAAGCTAGTCCCTGATGCGCGACTGTCAATAAGCTTTTCAAGGCTGAGCCTTGAAATCAGGCCGTCATGGACGGCGTTGTTAATTTCGTCGCAAATAACCAACTCAAACTTGCCGCTGGCGGCGGCCTTAAGCGCCTTGGCGTACGTTTCTTGGGCGGCCTTTTTATGCTGGGCTTCGCTGACATGCTGCGGGCTAAGGTCGCCGGCCCTATAGAAGCCCTTGCCGCCTTTGTAAAAGTACAACTGATCTTTAAATATTGGCTCAATATCGCGGATGAACACGTGCTCGCCCGTACCCCAGTACTTAATGAACTGGATGAACGCTACACGCCAACGGTTGCCTAGGGCGCGTGCCAACAATCCTAGGCTGGCACTGGTCTTGCCCTTGCCCTCTCCGGTATAGACTACTACCACAGACTCTTTGGTCTTAAAATCCTCAAAGCTCACATTGTCTATTATGCCTTGTAGCGCTATGGTTGGGTAGGGTCGCTTTGATATTGGTGGGCCAAAATTGAACGGCGCACACGGACGGCCTGTACTATTTGTTTGGCGTACTCTGGTTGGAGTTTTACAGGAGCGGAGCGTTTGGCCATAAGTTTTTGAATAATATTGTCCATAGCGATGGCGTCCTCTACCTCATCTTCATACGTACCTACGTTGTTCACCAGTGCTTCTAAGCGAAGATTAAAATCGGGGTTGCCGTATTTGGGAAGTGGCTTCTTGATGAGTGTGTCGATAACTCGGTCAATGTCACTAGAGTTATCGGTATCCTCACTGAGGGTAGGTGTGCCTGATAGGTAGTGGTAGGCTTCAATGTCTGCTATATCTTTATTAGTGAATAGACTGCGCAATTCTTCCTGTGTGTACTCGTGCACGTGGGCAAAGTCAAAATCGCCCCAACTACTATCAAAAGAAACCTCATTCAAGGCTTCCGTGTCGCTGATAACCCTTAAATCGGGTGGCGAAGTAGCCTCGTTCGGAGGGGGTGCTTGATATAGCTGTGATGGGTCGCAGTCGCCTGCTATGCCTTCCATATGCGTACCTCTGTCACTATCATACATATAGTGTTGTAAAAAGTAAAGACTACGCTAGATGAGCTTTTTTTCACGCAGTGCGGCATCTATGCGTGGGCGGTCAAAACCGACAATAATCGTACCATCAATATCAGTAACCGGAATGCCCATCTGGCCTGATTTATTGATTGCGTCGTTGGCCGCAGCCATATCGTGTTCAATATTCCGGTCTTCGTACTTTACGCCGAGCTTATCTAGGTACTGCTTGGTGGCGTGGCAAAAGGCGCACCAGTTAGCTGAATAGATAGTTACCATACCCATATGATAGCATTTTTGCTAACCACGCCTTTCGCACTTTCCACTTACCCCAGATCACACATGGCTGGCTGCAAACCCTCGATCTGCTGTCGATGTAGCTATGGCTACCTCTCCATCAGCTATACCCGCCTTACGCAAAACTCCTCCATGCCCAGACCAAATCTGGATGGCTACAAACATTTTTTCCTCTTTCGATGTATCTACGGATACATCTCTTTCCGATAAAACTGTTTTCGCTCACCCAGCTTTACCCTGGGAACGAACGGTTCCGCGTAAGTCGGGTCAAGGGTTTTCGCTCTAGCCAGGAGTAACCTGGCATCAACCAGAAAGTGCGAAAGGCGTGGTAGACTGGTCAGTATGCAAATACTCAAGCAAAACTTGTTCAAAACAGCAGCTCTGCTGTTTGCAAGTGCGCTACTTGGGGCCGCCATTATGGTGGCAATACGCTTCATTACCTACAAATCTGACACTGTACACTATCATGCCAATTTTGAGCTCTACATAAATGGCGTACGTGATGAGTTTGGAGGTCCGGGCTACTACGAAGAAGTCCAAAACTGCACGAGTGATACTGCGGACAATCCGCGCACAAGGGTACATATGCACAATAATGTTAATAATGTAGTGCATGTGCATGCTCACGGTGCAACATGGGGACAGTTTTTTGAAAACCTGGGCTATGCGCTCAGCGACACAATGGTTCAAACCACCAATGGTGTATTTGTAAACGGCCAAAACGATGGCAATCTAAGTTTTATGCTCAATGGCAAACCCGTGGAAGTGGTTGCAAACCAATTAATAAAGAACGAGGATGTATTGCTTATCAGCTACGGAAATGATAGTAAATCGGCTATCACTAAGCGTTATAACGCAATCCCTCATGATGCTCACAAGGATAACGAGAGACATGATCCGGCTAGTTGCGCTGGCAGTAAACCGCTAACAACGTGGGAACGGCTCAAAACCGCCCTAGGGTTTAAGGTTGCCAACTAAAGAGGTCTTAATGTCATAGAGCATTATTGCGCACCCCTGACCTAACCTGTTATAATCGCTAAAGATGCGTAAGGGAGACACTAAATCGGTGGCTGGGTTACGAGGTGGGAAAAAGTCCATACCTGATAACTGGCTAATAGCAGTGCAATTACTCGACACTGGCTGGCGCGTCGCGCTCCCCATTATTCTGCTAACATATTTGGGGATGCGGCTTGATAGATATTGGAACACCACGCCTTTGTTTGTACTAATTGGTTTATTCTTGTCACTTGCCACCGCCGTGACATTGGTCTACCGTCAAATTCACCGTGCTTACCCAGATTTTTTTAGCCCGCTTAAGAAGGATAAAGATAAATGAGACTGTTTTCCGCCACCGATTTAAACGTTGTACTCCACGCCGAAAGGCTGTTCAATCTTGGCGGTATTATCATTACAAACTCAATGTTGCTTGGCTGGTTGGTTAGCGTCCTGATGGTCGGGCTTTTTGTTCTGGCCGCCAAGCGGATTAGAATCACTAGCGGTGGCAACGTTATGTCGCTGTTTGAGCTTATTGCCGAGTCAATTACCAACCTAGCTGCCGACGTCATGCACGACCGCAAAAAGGCTATCAAGTATGCGCCGTTTCTCATCACCTTATTTTGCTTCATCTTGTTCAATAATTGGGCTGGACTTCTACCTGGTGTAGGCAGTATCAAGTACCATCATGAGCCACTGTTTAGGGCCTGGACATCCGACCTGACCGGTACGTTGGCGCTATCTATCACCTCGATTGTTCTGATACAGATCTATACCATCCGTGAGTTAAAGATTGGTGGCTACCTTAAGCATTACTTTTCGAACCAACCCTGGAACCCCATAAATCTGTTAATTGGGTTCATAGAAGTACTTGGCGAATTTACACGTATTGCCAGCCTGGCTTTGCGGTTGTTTGGCAATGTCTTTGCCGGCGAAGTACTACTACTTGTTATGGCAGCCATTACCAGCTTGGCCTCTCCTGCCGCCACCCTGCCCTTTATTTTCCTGGAGATATTTGTAGGGCTTATTCAAGCCTTCGTATTTACCATGCTAGTGATTGTTTATTTGGCGCTGGCTACCACCCAGCACGAAGAGGAACTTACTGAAGTATCAGATCATCCTGTTCAAACTAACGCGGTTCCGGCAGTTCTGGGCTCGTCAAGTAAGGGATGATATGATACAAAGTAACGAGTAAAGGAAAGGAGTTCTATGTTTCATTTATTAGCGGAGGCAACCACCTCCCCATTCAGTAACCCCGTCTTTGTCAAAGGTATGACAATTGCGCTAGGTACCATGATGCCTGCACTCAGCTTGGGGCTGATTGGCAGTAACGTGATGAAGGCTATTGGGCGTAATCCAGAAGTAGCAGGGCGCATCTTGCCTATCATGCTGATTTGTTTGGCACTGGTAGAAGCAATCGCAATCTACGTCTTGGTTGTCGTATTTACGCTGGGTTAAGTAAAATTTTGGGAGCCTATTAACTAAAAGATTATTCTGTTATGACTGTGTTTTCTAACTTTCATTTCGTAGTTTCTGGTTTCGCCGCTGAGAATGGCGGAAGCTCTGGCGGTATTGGCGCGCTGGGCGTAGATCTGAAGGCACTGGTTTTACAGGCTCTTACATTTTTGCTGGTCTTCTGGCTGCTCAAGAGGTTTGCGTTGGGCAAAATTGTGCAAACACTGGAGGAGCGTCGCAAAACCATTGACCAAGGCGTTGAGTTGGGTCGCAGAATGGCCGAGGAGAAAGCTCGACTAGATGAAGAAGTAGAAAAAGTCTTGCACAAGGCTCGTATGGAAGCCGACAAGATTATTACTGCCGGCCACCTAGAAGCCGGTGTATTTCTAAAAGAAGCCGCCGATGCCGCTGCACGTAAGACTGATGCGATGCTGGCTGATGCCCATGACCGAATTGAGGACGATATTGCACGTGCCCGAACAAGGCTAGAACAAGAAGTCTTGCACTGGGTAGCCGAAGCTACCGAAGTTGTCCTGCAAGAAAAAGTTGATACCGACAAGGACCAAGAGTTAATCAAAAGGGCCCTTAGTGAGGTCAAGGCATGAGTAGGCCCACTATCCGCCAGATTGCTACAGCCGGGCTTGAGCTTATTAACAGTGGTGTTGCCAAAACGCACATTGCCGAGACGATGGCGGCTTACTTGCTCAGCGAGCGGCGTACCAAAGAACTAGATAAGGTAGCACGTGCCATGATGGAGTTACGTGCTCAGGCTGGTGTGTACGAAGCAGTTACCGTCAGCGCTCATCCGCTTACTGCGGATATTAACCTATCACTGGAACGTCTCGTGAAGACGCAGCACCCTAAGGCAACTCGGGTCATTATGCAGGCGCGTCATGACTTATCGCTAATTGGTGGCATACGATTAGAAGCCGACCAACTACAGCTAGACACCACAGTTCGTAATCGATTACGCCGCTTAACCCACAACGCGACTACAAATACTTAAAGGAATAGGAAATATACGTGGCAGAAGAATTATCAATCAAAGAACTATCAGCCGACATTCGGGCTGCCATTGCCAAGCTAAAACGCAGCCCCGAAATAGAAAAGGTTGGCATTGTCACGCGCGTGGGTGATGGCATTGTCTGGATCTATGGACTGAGCAATGCTGGCTACAGCGAAATGCTCGATATTGAAACCATTGATGGGGGCAGTGTTACGGCTTTTGCACTGAACCTAACCGAGGATGAAATCGGTGCGGTGTTACTCGGTGAAGAATCCCTGGTGAAGGCAGGTGCCAAAGTGAAGTTGACTGGTAAAGTGTTGGAGGTACCGGTCGGACCCGAGCTGATCGGCCGTGTTGTTAACCCTCTAGGTCAGCCACTGGACGGGAAAGGTCCAATTGAGGCGTCACGCCGTAGTCCGGTGGAACGGACTGCGCCTGGTGTACTCGATCGCCGTAGCGTACACGAACCGCTCATGACCGGCCTGATTGCCATTGACGCTATGGTGCCGATTGGCCGTGGCCAGCGCGAGCTAATTATCGGCGACCGCCAAACCGGCAAAACAGCCATAGCGGTAGATACCATGATCAACCAGCATCGCCAAGCCAGTGGAGTTATAAATATCTACGTGGCGATTGGCCAAAAGCTCAGTACCGTAGCCCGTATTGTTGAACGCCTCAAGCGCGAAGGCGTCATGGACCAGACCATTATAGTGGCTACTTCGGCGGCCGATCCGGCCAGTTTGCTATACCTTGCGCCCTATGCCGCCACAGCAATGGGTGAATACTTTCGCGACAACAAGCAGCACGCCCTGATTATCTATGATGACCTCAGTAAACACGCCGCAGCTTACCGCCAGATGTCTCTGCTATTGCGCCGCCCGCCGGGCCGTGAGGCCTACCCGGGTGACGTCTTTTATCTGCACTCTCGTCTTTTGGAACGAGCATCCAAGCTTAACGACGAGCTTGGGGCCGGTAGCCTAACTGCTTTGCCGATTATCGAGACACAGGCTGGCGACATTAGCGCCTACATTCCTACCAACGTTATTTCTATCACCGACGGACAGATCTTTATGGAAACCGACTTGTTCTACCAGGGTATTAGGCCAGCCATTTCGGTTGGCCTGTCAGTCTCACGTGTGGGTGGCTCGGCTCAGACCAAGGCTATCAAGAGCGTGGCAGGCTCGCTGCGCCTGAATCTGGCCCAGTTCCGTGAGCTAGCGGCCTTTTCGCAGTTTTCGACCGATCTGGACGAAGAAACCAAACAGCGTCTGGAACGTGGTCAGCGCCTGACTGAGCTACTCAAACAGCCGCAGTATAGCCCCCTAAGTGTCTGGGAACAGGCTGCTACATTGCTAGCGGCCAATGAAGGTGCGTTTGACTCCGTACCAATCCAGCATATCAAGCAAGCCCAGCAAAACCTGCTGAGCCAATTGCATGCCGAGCACCGCAAAGAAATGGATGGGCTCAACAAGGGTGACGCACCTGACGACAAAATCAAAAGACTGATTATTGACGTCGCCCAAAAAATTGCCACCACATATAAGACTGATGCCACGGCAAAAGAAGAGGTCAAATAATGGCGCAGACTAGAGCACTTAAGACCAGGATCAAAGCTGTAAAAAGCACCAAGCAGATTACCAAGGCTATGGAGATGGTAGCAGCCAGCAAGATGCGCCGCGCCCAAGAAACGGCACTTAGGAGCCGTGACTATAGTAATATGGCTCGTTCGATTTTGACCAGGATGAGCCAACTGACCGATGTTAGTAAGCATCTGCTGTATGTGCGGCGTCCTGTTAGGAACCGTTTAATTATTATGATTACCAGCGACCGTGGTTTGGCTGGTGCCTACAACAGCAATGTCCTGCGCCAGTTGACTGCCGAGCTCAGAGCCGACCAACTGCAAAAAGCCAATACGCAAATTATTACTGTCGGTAAGCAAGGTTCCAAATTCGTGACTCGTCTCAAAGATGTTCAGGTTGTAGCGGTGTATGATGACTTTCCAGAGCATCCGACTGCTAATGATATCCGTCCCATCCTCAACACCATCATTACGAAGTACAGTGCTAAAGCAATTGATGCAATTGATGTCTTGTATACTCATTATCAATCCAGCATAAACCAAGTGGTTATGGTCGACCGGCTTCTGCCCGCTGCCATCCAAGAAGCCAAAAATCCGTCCGACCTTGATGGGGCATTATTTGAGCCATCCGTCCAAGCCGTACTGGATGCCGTTACCGAGCGACTGATAGAAGCCCAGCTGAACCAAGCCTTTTACGAGGCCCAAGCCAGCGAACATTCTATGCGTATGCTGGCTATGAAAAGCGCTACCGATAATGCCAATGATTTGATTGATGATCTGACACTAGAATTTAACACCGCCCGCCAGGCAGCTATAACCCAGGAACTGGCAGAAATAACCGGCGGCGCCGAGGCCATAAAATGAGTGCGGAGCAAGCCTACATTCCGTTCGAGACCACAGCAAAGATTATCGCCCGCGGCGAAGAAGAAAATGCCCAATTTTTGCAAGCACTACTTCCCGATTTACCTATTACTAATGATCAACTTTACATATTCGAGTATTTTATAGCTGGCAAAATCCATGATGGTATTCAATACGGCTTAGCAATGATAGGTACAGATGTGGATCCGATAAGGCCTATTGAGGCATATAGACTAGGTTTTGAGCACGGTAAAAATGAAGGAGTGAAATAGTGACGGCATCGACCAAAGAAAAAACATCCGTTGCAGTGCGGAACGGTAAAATTAGCCAAGTAATAGGTGTGGTAGTGGATGTAGATTTCCCCGCCAATCAATTGCCAGCTATTTATAACGCACTCACCTTGCGACTAAATGACAAAGAATTATATTTGGAGGTTGCTCAACACCTCAGTGAATCCAGTGTGCGGGCGATTGCGCTGGGCAGTACCGATGGTTTGCAACGTGGCGCAGAGGTAGCTGATACAGGTGCACCAATTAGCGTACCTATTGGCAAAGAAACTCAAGGACGCATGTTCAACGTGCTTGGCATACCTATTGATGGCAAAGGTTTACCAGCCGGCGGAGAGTTCAAAGCCCGTGCGCCAATTCACAAAAACCCACCATCACTCAGCGAACAGTCCAGTAGCATTGAAATTCTCGAAACCGGTATCAAGGTCATTGACCTGATTGCACCAATTACCCGCGGTGGCAAGGTGGGCTTGTTTGGGGGTGCTGGCGTGGGCAAAACCGTGTTGATAACCGAGCTAATCAACAACATTGCCAAAGAACACGGTGGTACCAGTGTGTTTGCCGGTGTTGGCGAACGTACCCGCGAGGGCAACGACCTATATCGCGAAATGGAAGAATCTGGCGTACTTGATAAAACTTCACTCGTCTTTGGCCAGATGAACGAACCGCCAGGTGCTCGTTTGCGAGTGGGCCTGTCTGGTCTGACTATAGCTGAGGGCTTCCGTGACGAGGGCAAGGACGTACTGTTGTTTATCGATAACATTTTTCGCTTTACCCAGGCTGGCGCCGAGGTTTCTGCCCTACTTGGACGCTTGCCCTCGGCTGTTGGTTATCAACCTAACTTGGCCCAAGAAATGGGCGCCCTGCAAGAGCGCATTACCAGTACCAAAAAGGGCTCAATTACCTCTGTACAGGCAGTCTATGTGCCGGCCGATGACCTGACTGACCCAGCACCAGCTACGACCTTTGCCCATCTTGACTCAACTATTGTGCTTAGCCGCGCGCTGACCGAGCTTGGCCTCTACCCGGCGGTTGATCCGCTCGATAGCTCCTCGACAATTCTTGATCCCGAAGTGGTCGGCCAGGAACATTACGAGGTGACACGTGAGATTCAGCGTGTGTTGCAGCGATACAAGGACTTACAGGATATTATTGCCATTTTGGGTATGGAGGAACTATCTGACGAAGACAAACTAACGGTCTCACGCGCTCGCCGCATCCAGCGATTCCTGACCCAACCATTCTTTGTGGCCGAGAACTTCACCGGTATTAAGGGACAATATGTGGGTCTCAAGGATACCATTGCAGGTTTCCGTGAAATCCTCGACGGCAAACATGACAGCAAACCCGAAAGCGCCTTCTACATGAAGGGCAAGATTAGCGAGGTTAAATAATGGGTGGCGAACTTCCAACTCCAGATGACGAATTCTATGCAATCCGTGGCGATAGACCACCTGATGGTTGTGTTGATGGCTTTGCAGTTTGGGACCCTATTAATTGTTTAGGATTTAGAGAGGACGACCAAAATTTTCCGCCACCCCCCGAACTAGAAGCCTTGCGTAGGCTTGATCAAGCGAGTAGTGATCTATCAGAAGATATTGCAAGGTATAGGGATTTAACGAGCGGTGAATAATACAATCCACTTTGAACTGGTTACACTGGATGGGACAAAGTTTGGCGAAGATGTCTATGAAATCATTTTGCCAACACCCGATGGCGAAATTGCCATACTTCCTCATCACATTCCACTCGTGAGTCTAGCCGCTCCAGGTGTGATTGGTATACGGCGGCGCGAGACCGATCGTGACAGCCAGATGGAATACTTTGCTACTAATGGCGGTGTGATTGAAGTAGTCGAAAACACCGTACGCGTGCTGGTAGACGAGGCTGACCGAGAGGATGAGATCAACGAGCAAGAGGCTCAGAAAGCCTTTGAGCGATCACAGGAGCTTTTGCGCAGCGCCAAAGATAGGGTTGGGCTCGACAAAGCCCAAAGCCTGATGGATCGCCATGCCGTGCGACTAAAGGTAGCTGGTCTCCGCCGTCACAAACGTCGTTAACACGCCTTTCTCACTTTCCACTTACCCCAGATCACTCCTGGCTGGCTGTATACTCTAGCCAGGAGTAACCTGGCATCAACCAGAAAGTGCGAAAGGCGTGGTTAATACGGTGTAGTATCATCTTTGGGTAAGTGACGGGGCCCAAAAACTAGCCCAACCAATGTTGCTCCCAGACGTGCAATCTTGAAACGTCTCGGTTTAGCCTCCGTTAATTTGCCAGACTCGGTTTCTAATGGAAGCGCATCATCGGCGGTAAGTTTATCAAATCTATTGCGAATATTCTGAGTCCGGACAGCTTCGTAAACATAGGCACCAGTTTGTAACAGCACTTCCTGTGGATTAACACCTGCAGGCAGCTTGTTGGCCAGTTTTAAGAGGTCTCTTAGTAAGTGAGGTTGCTCATCACCTAAATGGTCCCAATGCTCCCTGACCGGGTGCTCACTCTCGTGTTTGATGGCAGATAATACTTCTATGCTAACCGGGGGTAAATCTGTTTCGCTGCGCATATATTCTTCACCTGTCTCCCGATTGCTCACATTACTACCCCCTCCTCTATCGAAAATGGTAGCAGCACTGTAGAAGACCCGCTGTGATGTTTCTCACAGGCACATTGTGAGAATGGTTGCATCCTCCTGCCTATTTACAAAATTGATGTTTGTGCTCTATGCTTAGGGCATAAATAACTGGAGGGTTCAAGGATGTTTGGACAAAAAAAGATCGCCAAGATCGTGGCGGAGTTCTTGGGTGCTGCTCTACTGGCGATGGTGCTCTATAGCATCGTAGCACGAACGGCGTTCCCACTATTTACCGGCCTAGCGGCAGGTACGACCTATGGTTTGTTAATTATTTTGCTCGGTGGCGTATCTGGCGTACACGCCAACCCGGCAGTAACGCTTGGACTTTGGACGCTTCGCAAAATCCAGACTACAGAAGCTATTGTCTATATTGTCGCACAAATGCTAGGTGGATTAGCAGCCTGGGCTTTGCTTAAATATTTCTTGGGGCGCTCACTAACTAGCTTGGCAGCCAATCAGTTTGACTGGAAGATAATGGTCGCCGAAGCGGTAGGTACCGCGGTATTTGGCTTTGGCCTGGCTGCAGCCCATCTGCGTGATTTTGATAACAGCAAACTTGCTGTTACCGCCGGTGCTTCCTTGCTGGTAGGTGTTTTGGTGGCATCCATGGCTTCAAATGCTATTCTTAATCCGGCAGTTGCTGTCGGTATTCAGTCGTGGAATTGGCACTATGCTACCGGGCCGATTATTGGTGCTATCGTTGGCATGAATCTATACGGCCTGCTGTTTGCGCCTGATATTCTGCTTAAGCAAACCAAATCCAAAAGAAAATAACGTTTACTCGACTTACGCAAAGCTCCCCCATCCCCAGACCAAATCTGGTCAACTGCCAACTGTTTTTCTTCCCTCGATGTATCTATAGCAATTCCAAAACAAAATGACCATTTCTAACCCTGTCTGAGCGACCATAAGAACTGTTTCCTTATTCGTCATATCTACAGATATGACTCACTCAGAGAATAGTACTTCTAGCTCACTCACATCAGACCTACAATTTGGCCACTTTGATTTGGGGTTGCTATACGGATACATCTCTGTCAGATAAAACCATTGACACTAACCCAGATGTACCCTGGAAACGAGGGAGTTTGCGTAAGTCTAGGTTTAGATATTTGCGTCCAGTAGATCATCCTCAAACTGGATAATGCCTGCCAGGTTCTTTGGATATTTGGAAATATCAGGGAACTCAAGTACCGTAATGTGCTGCCAAACGCTTGTAATCAGCCGTGTAAAGCGTTGCAGCTCAAGTGCATCGTCGTAGTTAATCCCCAAATTTTCTACTAGCTCGCCTTCGTCGTTGGGTTCAATGAACTCCAGCGCGCCATCGGTGACCTTGACCTTTTTACCAAAGCTAGCAGAGTGCTCAACCAGCAATTTATAAAATAGTAATTGCTGGCGATATTTATGCAATTTTATCTTTTCGTAAGCATCTTTACCCTGCCACGACGTGCTTGGTTTACCGGTTTTAAAATCAACCACTTGCACCCGGCCAGACTCTGCAAACCTCATTTTATCAATCTTGCCACTCAACACGGCACCATCAATGACTACACCCTCGTTATTAAAACCGCGTTCTATAAGATCCTGGGCACTAAACTGTTGCTGGCGTTGCTTAATGTAGCCCGTCAGTGCCTGGTGGCCGCGCCGTTCAAATTTTCTATAATCAACGATTCTTAAGTGCTTTCGGGCTAGTATATCCATAAAAAATGCCAGTGTTTTCGGCTGAGTGGGCAATGCGCCGTGCTCACGAAGTTGGCCATATGTCCATTGCAGGGTTTTGTGTATTGCGTCTCCATAAGCGGCCGCTGGTGTGACAGCAGCTGGGAAACGCAGTAGGTTATGTACCAAAAAATACTGTGGCCCAGCGTCCACCACATTGGTAAAGTTATTCAGGTGTGTGACACTTAACTTATATTTGGCCAAGATTGGTTCTAGCAGCGATGGCTTGTCAGCAATTATTTGTCGGAATCTATAGCTCCAATCAGTTGCTAATATTTCTACGGCCTTGGTGGTGACTGGTTTGTCCAGAACTCTTGGTTGCAGCCCAAGGCTGTTATCATTTATAAAGCTCAAACCTGGAGATAACTTATTATCCAGATTATGCGTGTAACTGGTGACATGTAGCGTGTGTTTGGCACGGGTCATGGCTACAAATAGCAACCGTAATTTATCATTATCACCATCGCTGGCCGGCGCTATGTGCAAGTTTTTGGGCAGTGTTAGGCGTAGTGACCGGCTGCGTGCTGTTGGGCCCCACACTTCGTCTTGGGCATTAATCAAAAATACAATATCAAACTCCAGCCCTTTGGCTTTGTAGCAAGTCATGACTTGTACGGCCTTGGTAGTTTGGGTGTGGGGGTTGGTGTCAACAATTTTTAGGTGGGCTTGATTATGTAACTGCGCAAAGTCAACTAAGTCACGAATATAAAGTGCTTGGTTGGGCTTCCACTGCCGCAGCCTTTGGCGCAAGCTAGATAATTGCCCCAGCAATGTTAGATAACTATCGGTTTGCTGCTCATAACGCTGAGTGCCAAAGTAATAGTCCCGCATGGGCGATACAAACTTTTGCCGGCTCTTAGCTGGTGGTTCTTCATCGTACTCGCCGCTGTCTCCAATCATGGAGCCCATAAGCTGATCCATTACATATTCCAATGGTTCAGTCGAGCTGCGTTTGGCGAGTTGCATTAACCAGCCGGTAATGTTGCTAAATGACTTATTTTTGTGAGCTGCCAAAGTTGGTAACCAATGAGCATGTTTGTTGTAACAGTCCATGCTGACTTGCAGTAAATCCTCTGGCTTTAACTCCCAAAAGTCATAACCCAGTACTTCTCCTATCAGAACGTCCACCTCATGCTGATGATTATCAGCCATGGCCACAACCAGCCGGGCCATAGTTAGTAACTGGACAATTAGAGGTGCTTCCAGTATGTTCTCTCTCCTCTCATAAGCAATTGGAATTTCACGGGCGCCAAGATATGGTACTAAGCGTTCCAAATAGCGGTGCCGTGGTGCCAAAACAGCTATCTGCTCCGGCTTGGTGCCCTTGGCTATGTATTGCTCTATTTGCTGAGCCACCCAATCATACTGGGCCAGCTCGCTGGGCAGAACATTGTGAGCAATCAGCCCGGCTCTAGATTTTGATGTGGCTATTAGCCGTTTATGTGCGTCTGGTATAAGCTCTGACAGACGATCGGATATTTGGGCGGCTATACCCAAACTAGCATTCAAAATAGGCGCCGATGAACGGTAATTGTCGCCCAGCGTTATTAGCGTTGGCTGACGGTACATTTTGGTAAAGCTCACCATGCTAGATGCTTGGGCACCCTGGAAAGCGTAAATAGCTTGGTCATCATCGCCGACGGCCATTATGTTGGGCCGCTGCTCAAATAAAGGATTGTTGCCTAATTGTTCAAGCATACGCAGCTGGGCCTTGTTGGTGTCCTGAAACTCGTCCACCAAGACGTACTGGTAACGCTCCTGAATATTGGCTCTCAGTTCCAGATTGGACTCCAAAGCCTGCACTGTCTCTACAATCATATCGTCAAAGTCATACAATCCTTGATTGGACATTCGTTCCAATAACTTCTCATAAACATTGGTCACGGCCTGCATTTTGCGTAAATTACGACCCGCGTCCTTAAAGACGTGCTCACCACTGGCATTTTTTTGGCACCATTGGTTGCGCCAAGAGGTGATGGCCGGCGCATAACGGCTGTCTGGACTCGTTTGCCCAATGGCACGTTCAAGCTCAGCTGCACAATTGGCCGCATATTCCCCAAAACCAAAGTATTTTTTGCCGCTGGTGCTGGCCTTAATTTTGCCTGTTAGTTTATGATAGACTTCGAGATATTTGGGCGACGGTGTTTTTGCAAATGCATTGGACAGCGGTTCGGCCAGCTTATCCATAAAACTTTTATTGGCGCTAATCATAGCCTGCAGCTCGCTGGGTGTCAGCCCGTTTTGCTTGAGCCAGCCAATTACACTAAGGCAGTCTTTGAGCATCACAAACTCATCGCCAGCTTTAGGACTTAGGAGGTTGCTGTGCGGCAGCTCCTCAAAGATACTCCTTAACAGTTCATAGCTACCAATTTCATCTATTTGTTGCAGCAGCTGACGACTAGTAAAATAATCCGGAAATTGATTGATGATTTCTACGCCAAAGCTGTGAAAAGTATGAATGGCTACATGATAAGCCGCCTGGCCAATGATAGTTTCTAGACGCTCACGCATATTGCGGGCGGCGTTGTCTGTGAAAGTTAAACACAGGATATTGCTGGGGTCGGTGTCGGTGCGGCGGATTATATTGGCTACACGCATACTCAATAGCTGGGTCTTGCCGGTTCCCGGCCCGGCCACAACCAGCATGGGACCTTCAATTGTCTCAACCGCCTGGCGCTGGGCCTTATTCAGGCGTGCAAATTCCTGCTCGAATCTACTCATACAAAGCCTATTTTAACCTGTTTTAGTTAAGTTATACACAGTTATTGTACTTGTAATTGGTTAGGGCTTAGTCTTATGCTAGGGGTATTAAATGAGGGGACTGCCATGGCGGCTATTAAACAACTAAAAGATGCGCTGAATGACATATTTGTCAATAAGGCACCCAAACTACCAAGCAGTGCTAAAAAACTTATTGTGGAGTGGCTTCCGTGGATAAATCTGGTCCTTGGTATCTTGACTCTCTGGATGGCATGGGCATTATGGAACTGGGCGCATGTGGCCAATGGGCTGATTGATTATGCCAATACGCTTAGCCGTGCCTACGGTGGTGGCGAGGTAGTTAGCTCGAGGATGAGTGTCGGTATTTGGCTGGGTCTCATAGTGCTTGTTATTGAGGCAGTGCTGTATCTGGCGGCCTTCCCTCGTACCAAGGCCCGTAAAAAATCGGGCTGGGATTTGTTGTTCTACGCAGCTATAGTCAATGTTGTCTACGGCGCAGTAGTATTCTTCACAGCTTACGGAGGGTTCAGTAATCTACTGGGTACCTTGATAGGGACGACCATTGGACTATATTTATTGTTTCAAATTCGAAGTTCCTACACTGGCAAAAACACTGCATAAAAGACACTTTAACTCCGCTTAGGACTTTTGCTTGTACTTGGGTCAATTTAACATTAAGCTTATGGTATGGTGGACTTAAAAACAGAAATTGAGAAAATTATCAGGGGCGAAGTGGATGATTCAACCGCGACGCGCGAGCTATATAGCCACGACGCAAGCTTATTTGAGCTCAAACCACAAGTGGTAGTTTACCCTAAGGACACCAAGGATATTGAGAACATAGTTGCATTTGTCCGCAGCAATAAAAAGGACGGAAGTCTATACATTACCCCCAGAAGTGGCGGAACTTGTATGTCTGGTGGCGCCATTGGCGAGTCGATAACCCTTGATTTTACCAAACACTTCAACCGTGTTCTAGGGGTTTCGGCTACCGTGGGGCATGTCCAGCCGGGCGTTTACTATCGCAATTTTGAGCCTCATACCCTCAAACACAATGCCCTTATGCCCAGCTTCCCTGCCTCGCGCGAGCTCTGTACCGTTGGCGGTATGGTAGCCAACAATTCTGGCGGTGAAATGTCGCTGCGCTATGGTAAGACCATCAATTTTGTTAAGGAACTAAAGGTCGTTTTGGCTGATGGCAAGGAGTACGTGGTCAAGCCATTGACTAAAGTCGAGCTCGATAAAAAAATGCGTTTACCTGATTTTGAAGGCGAAGTTTATCGGCGGGTCTTTAAGCTGGTCGATAGTCATTATGACAAAATTAAGGCTGCCAAGCCGCACGTCAGCAAAAACTCCACTGGCTACAATCTATGGGATGTGTGGGATCGCAAGACAGGCATGTTTGACTTGACCAAAGTCATAGTTGGCTCACAGGGCACATTGGGCATAATTACCGACATCAAGTTCCGGCTCATCCCCAAAGAGCCCTACTCCGGCGTGCTAGTGTGTTTTATGAAGAACATGAATGGCCTGGGCGATATCATTAACACTGTTATGACGCAGCATCCGACCACCTTTGAGTCGTTCGACAACTACACCCTCAATTTGTCGATTAAATTCTTCCCTTACTTTCGCTATAACTTAGGCTGGTGGGGGTTAATAAAACTGGCTTGGCAGCTATTGCCGGATGCGCTAATTCTATTTAAGGGCATACCCAAGCTCATTTTGCTGATTGAGTTTACCGGCCAAACCCAGGAAGAAATAAATACCAAAATCGACCGCATGAAGGAGCTTTTGCAACACTTCAAGCTTCAGGCTATGGAAGAGGATGAGACGCCAGCCAAAGCCTGGAAGTTTCGCATTATGCGACGCGAGAGCTTTAACCTGCTTCGTAAAAAGGTCAAAGACAAGCATACCGCGCCATTTATTGATGATCTGGTGGTTCTCCCTAGGTATCTACCTAAATTTTTGCCAAAACTAAGACGCATAGTTAACAAATATAAATTACAAGCGACCGTGGCTGGGCATATGGGCGATGGCAACTTCCACGTTATTCCACTTATGAAAATCGAGGATCCCAAAGAGCGGGCTAAGCTTGAGCCCGCCATGCGCGAGGTCAACGAGCTGGTGCTCAAATACGGTGGCTCTTTATCGGGTGAGCACAATGACGGCTTGATACGTGGACCCTGGCTAGAACAAATGTATGGCAAAGAGGTTTTTGGCTATTTTAAGGATTTAAAACACATTTTTGACCCTGATAATATGTTCAATCCCCACATAAAGGCCACAGCAGACTGGGATTTCTCGATGTCCCACATCCGCCAAAAGTTCTAGCAGGACCGGCTCACTCCTCCCCCAATCTCGTTCATTCTCATCTGTTAGAGGACAGTCCCTGAAATCCCACTGAAATCTTGACAAACTGGTATTGTATATGTTGTAGCACCCTGCTATTATAGTATTGTTTACAAAGGTCTGTCTTATTTGAAAGTCGGCTCCATGCCGTCGAAGGGTATCCTTCTTAGAATAAGTACGGGCCTTTAAAATTATCACAATAAATTTCCTTTCAGTGCGCGTGGAACCACGGAGCTCTGCTCCGTGGAGGAATAGCGCTCGGTTGAGCGCTATCTTCGCGTAGCGAAGATCATCTACAATATCCTGTATGGAGCTTAAGATCGGTGCCCATTGCCGG